>WFLX010043855.1_pt1 | contig 20705 bp, 17 predicted proteins | sample 4967041 | NCBI WGS metagenome assembly WFLX01 (sample SAMN12857096, study PRJNA449069) | gut metagenome | isolation source: stool from male and female vole | host: Microtus ochrogaster | place: USA:Florida | collected 2017
TTCGACTACGGCACCTACGAATATTCCAAGCGCGAGATTTTCTGCAATTTCCATGTGATGATCACCACCGACGACGGCGAGACCTGGAACTCCATTTTCGACTTCGAGCACGAATACGTGGCGCCGCTCTCCGACTACACCATCATGAAAGGCACCGGCATCTATCTCCGCAACTTCGAGGTCGACCTCAAGGACTACGACAACAAGAAGGTGAAGCTGGCCTTCCGCTACCTCCGCAACCAGGGCTGGGGCGGCAACTCGATGATTCTCGACGCCGTAACCATCGACCACCCCGAAAACGCAGGTATCACCGACGTCGAGGCCGACACGGACGGCATGCCGGCCGTGTACTTCAACCTGCAAGGCATGCGCGTGGACAACCCGCTGCCCGGCGCCGTCTACATCCGCCGCGACGCCGCAGGCAGCCGTAAAATCTTCGTGCGCTGACGATGAACCCTGTCGACACACTGAGCCGTGCCCGCATCTTGCTGGGCACGGCGTCTATGGACAGGCTGCGCGAGGCGCGGGTGATCGTGTTCGGCGTGGGCGGCGTAGGGTCGTGGTGTGTCGAGAGCCTCGTGCGCTCCGGGCTGCGCCACATCACCATCGTCGACGACGACCGCGTGTGCCCGTCAAACGTCAACCGTCAGCTCATGGCCACCACCGCCACCATCGGACAGGTGAAGGTCGAAGCCATGCGCAACCACCTGCTCACCGTCAACCCTGATGCCATAATCGACGCCCGTCACGAGCGCTTTACGGCCGGAACAGCCGCGGGCTTCGACCTCGACAGCTACGACTACGTGGTGGACGCCATCGACTCCGTGGCCGACAAGGCCCTGCTGATAGAGCTGGCCACCCGTTCGCGCGCCAAACTCTTTTCGTCCATGGGCGCCGCGCGCAAGCTCGACCCCACACGCGTGCAGGTGGCCGAGTTTTTCAAGGTGTCGGGCTGCCCGCTCGCACGCGCGCTGCGTCAGCGATTCAAGAAGAGCGGCCGGAGGCCGGCACGGAAATTCAAATGTGTGTACAGCGACGAGCTCGTGCCCAACCTGGGCGAAGACCCGGACGCCAAACGCGCCAACGGCTCGCTCATGCACATCACGGCCATATTCGGCCTCACCCTCGCGGGCCTCATCATCGAAGACCTCACGAAAAAAGCTCAATAGCAACAAACCGTCGGGGTCCGCTATAAAAAGACGCGCCGCTCTTTCAACAGATAGGCGCGTCGTTCTCTACCATTTATGATGTAGGGCAGCGCCCTATCGGGGTCCTCTGCGCGAGTTCTCCTTAAAGACAGTCCGCGGAATAGCGGCACAAGCCATTCTTCCGGTGCATAGGAGCAACAATGTAACAATTACTATTATCAAACGCGTAATCCTGTAGGGACTTTATCGTTGTCTATTTTTTGTCTTATGCACCGGAAATACGGCATGAGCCGGAACGGCTACAATCAATCCCAGGTGTAGCGCTTGTGGTGGCCCATGCGGGCGCGCAGGCGCAGCAGCGCGCGGCGAAACACATAGGTGAGCGCCAGGGGGAAAATCGAGGCACCCAGCACCCGCAGGTCGAGCGCGCGCATGGCCGAGCGCCACGTCACGGTGAGCGTCCCCACCAGCACTGCCAGAATGCCTATTGAAAGGGCTATTACGAAAGCATTGCCCGGGTCGAGCCACACGGCTGCCACGAGCGATGCCAGCGACGCGGGCACGCAGGCGGCGGCCAGGGTGCGCCACACGCGCGGGCGACGGCCTATATGGCTCTCCGTGAACACGCGCCGCAGTGCTGCCTGCCGCGACTGCAGCGAATAGTCGGGCGACAGGATGCCCACGATACTGCTGTCGCTCAGCTCCACGGCCGTGTTGCCGGCATGGGCTATTTCGCTGATGAAAATGTCGTCGTCACCGAAGTGCAGGTTGAGCGAGCGCGAGAATCCCTTGTTGCGGAAAAAGGCCTCGCGGCTGTAGGCCACGTTGTATTCCGATGCCCTGAACGGCTGGCCGGCCACGGCGGCGCCGAACCAGCGCGCGGCATCCATGGCCGCGTCGAAAGCGCGGCGGCGCGCTCCGGCGGCGGTATCATCGGCAGGCAGGGCTGCCGCATAGCCTATCACCACCTCCACATCGCCGCCCGGGGCAAAATGGCGCATCATGCTGCGCAGCCACCTGTCCGAACGGATGGAGGCGCCCACCGATGTGTTAACCACCGTGTCGTAGCGGGCGGCCTTGATGCCCAGCGTCAGGGCCAGCTTCTTGCGGCTGAGGCTGTGGGCGCCGTCCGGCGTAAAGGTGAGATAAAGATTNGGATAGGTAATCTGGAGGCGCGTCACCAGGTCNCGTATCTCCGAGCTGNCGCCCTCGNTCACNACCACCACCTCCATGGGAGCGGGATAATCTTGCGTGAGCACAGCCACGAGCAACTGCTCGAGCGCTTCGGCCTCGTCCTGCGAGTAGATCACCACCGTCACGGGCTCGTAAGCCTCCTCGTCGACCATCTCGGCCATGTCGCAGAAACGGCGCGTGCGCACCAGGCGGCGCGTCTGCACCGCAGCATAGAAAAAGGCGCCGAGCGCCAGCAGGAGCGCCGCACAGAGCAATAACACTACCGGAAATTCAATATCGAGACTAAAGTGCATAATCGGTTTTTTGACCTGCAAAATTACTCATTTTTCGGCAAAACGCGTCACGTGCCCATAAATTTTACGGCCGATATAATATTTTTGGAGGCTCTACGTTTATTGTAGGAGATTGAATCTGAAAAATGCATGCAATATATATATNANTAAATTCAGCNTTATATTGGCCATGACGTGCGTCATCGCCCTGTGNTCATGCTCGGCCCGCAAGACCGTGCTGCCCTATTTCGCCGACGTGCCGAAGGATGGCTTTGGCGCCGTCGAAGCAGGCGACTATCTCACACGCATCAAGCCCGACGACGAGCTGCTCATCACCGTGAGCGCGCTCGACCCGGCAGCCACCTCGGCCTATTCGCTTCCCGCCTACAATCCCGGCAGCAACATCCACAACGGCTCGTCCTCCACATCGTCGATGCTGCCCATATACGTCACCAACTCCTCGGTGCAGATGCAGACATTCATCGTGACCACCGACGGCAACATCGACTTTCCGGTGCTCGGCACCATACACGTGGCCGGCATGACCGTGGAGGAGCTTCAGAAACTGCTCACGGAGCGCATCAGTCAAGACGTCGAAGACCCCATCGTGTCGGTGAGAATCGCCAACTTCGAGGTGGTTGTGGGCGGCGAGGTGAAGCAGCCCAAGAAGATACGCGTCAACCGCAGCCGCTACAGCGTGCTTGACGCCCTGGGCGATGCCGGCGACCTCACGGAATACGGCGAACGCTCCAGCGTGATGCTGGTGCGTGAGGAAAACGGCAAGCGCGAATACCACCGCCTCAATCTCAACTCGGCCGACTTGCTGTCGTCGCCCTATTTCTACCTGCAGCAGAACGACTATATATATGTTGAGCCCAACGCCGTGCGCGAGGCCAACTCGAAGTACAATCAGTACAACTCGTTCAAGATTTCAGTGATTTCAACCATCGTGAGCGCGTCGTCGGTAGTGGCATCGCTCGTAATTGCACTGGCTATAAAATAATTATGGCAAAGAAAAACTCCGATTTCATAGATATCAAGGCACTGCTCGACGACTATCTCCGCCACTGGCTGTGGTTTGTCGTGTCGGTGATCTTTTTTCTGGCACTTGGATTCCTGTATGCAAAAATAAAGAAACCGCAGTATGCCGTGCGCGCCAACGTGCTCATAGCCCAGGAAGACAGCAACCCCATGAGCGGCCTGGGAGGCACCATGGGTGCCCTGGGTGGCCTTTTCGGCGCGAAGGGCGCCGTCGACGACGAATACTACGTTCTGTCGTCGCACTCCATCATCCGCAAGGCCGTGAAGGAACTCGACCTCAACCGCCAGCGCTACGTGCGCAAGGGCTTCCTGAACAGCGTGCAGGAATTTGAAGGCTATCCCCTCGACGTGGATGTGCCTGAGTCGATGCTCGACACCCTGAAGACTGCCGTTGTGTTCAAAATCAAGGCCAAGCCCGACCGCAAGGCCAAGGTCACCATCACGGCCAAGGGCAAGAAGATAGTAAAGAATCAGGAAGTGCAGCTGCCCCACACGTTCTCCACTGCGTTAGGCGACTTCTCCGTGGTGGCTACGCCGGATTTCCCTCGCGATGAAGACGTCACCTCCACCATCGTGGTGATGGGCTATCACCATGCCGCCGAAGACCTGGCCAACAACCTGGGCATGAGCATAGCCTCGAAGCGTGCCAACGTCATATCCATGGGCATCAACACGCCCTACCCCGATTTCGGCGAGGCCCTGCTCAACGAAATCGTGCGCCAGTACAACATCCGAGGCATCGACGAGAAGAACCTCCAGGCCTCGAAGACCGCCGACTTCCTCAAGGAACGCATAGCCGTGCTCACCGGCGACCTCTCGGCCACGGAGCGCGAAATTCAGTCCTACAAAGAAAACAAAGGCCTCATCGGCGTCGACGTCGAGGCCAAGTATCAGACCGAAAAGCGCGCCTCCATCGAGGCCGAACTGCTCAAGGCCGAGGTGCAGTCGGAAATGCTGAAAATGACTTCGGACTTCATCAAGAATCCCGAAAACGCTTTCGACCTCATTCCGGCTCCATCCATCGACAACCCCGGTCTGCAATCCGGAATACAGTCGTTCAACGACCTGGTGCTCCGCCGCATGCAGCTCGCATCCAACGCCAAGCCCGGCAACGTGTCGCTGCGCCGCCTCGACGAGCAGATAAACGCCATGCGCGAAAATCTCTACGCCTCCGTGCAGCGCGCCTACCAGACCAACGTGGGCACCGTGGCCGACCTCCGCGGCAAGCTCTCCGGCACCATGGGCCGCCTGGGCAATGTGCCGCAGCAGGAGCGCGAGTTCCTCGACAAGGAGCGCCAGCGCCAGATCAAGCAGGAAATCTACCTCTTCCTGCTTCAGAAACAGGAGGAGACCTCCATCATGCTGGCCAACTCCACGCCTAAAGGCCTGGTGGTGGACGAAGCCTACACCCTGAACAAGCCTCTGGGCCTCGGCACCAAGGGCATCCTGGCCATCTGCTTCATCCTGGGCCTGTGCATGCCGCCCATCCTGCTCTATGTGCGCCGCGCCCTGCGCAACCGCATCGAGACCCGCCAGGACGTCGAGCGCCTCACCGACGCTCCCATCCTGGGCGAAATCAGCACCTCGCGCTCCGGAAAGCACCTCGTGATCGACGCCGACGAGACCAGCAGCACCGCCGAACTGTTCCGCCTGCTGCGCAGCAACCTGCTGTTCATCCTTACGCCCCCCAACGAGAAAGTGGTGCTCGTCACCTCCTCCACTCCCGGCGACGGCAAGAGCTTCATTGCCGTGAACCTCGCCGCCACGCTGGCGCTGCTGGGCAAACGCGTGCTGCTCGTGGGCATGGACATCCGCAAACCCAAGCTGGCCGAATATCTCCACCTCGACCACCCCGTGGGCCTCACCAACTATCTGGCCAACCCGGACATGAGCCTCGAGCGCATCATCATCCGCGANCCCCGCATGGAGGGAATGGACGTGATTCTCTCCGGCCCCGTTCCNCCCAACCCCGGCGAGATGCTCGTTTCGCCGCGAGTGGACGAGATGTTCGAGGCNCTGCGCACGATGTACGACTACATTATCGTCGACACCGCCCCCGTGGGCCGCGTGAGCGACACCTATGCCCTCGACCGCATATCCGACGCCGCCATCTTCGTGTGCCGCGTGGGCCACACCAATATCCCGGAAATCGCCCTGGCCGACGAGATTCGCGAGCAGCACCGCCTGAAACGCCTCAGCGTGGTGGTGAACGGCACCCCCGCCCGGCGCTCCTANGGNTACGGNTACGGCTNCGGTTACGGCAACAAGTAGTCGCCTATGCAGAGCGCAGCCATCACAGACGCCNCCGCGAAAGCCCTGAAGGAACGTCGCCCGCTGCTTGCCGCCCCCCGGGGCAGCTGGCCGTGGGCCGTCGCCTTTTTGCTGAGCATGGCGGCGCTGGGCCNGCTCTTCTACCCGGCGGTGATCGTGCTGCTGTTCATCCTCGTGAACCGCTTCCGCGCCAACCGCTACGAATTCACGGTGCAGCTCACCCTCCTGCTGGGCGGCTTCGCCATGATTGAGCCCGCCGTCACCGGCTACAACCTGGCATATCTGGCNTTCGCCTTAGGCGTGGGCTGCATGTTCATCCTCAGAAAGAAGGGGCTGTTCAAGAAAGCCGTGATGGCCTGGCTGGCCTACACCGCCGTGCTCGTGGCCATCGCTTTCGTGAGCGAGGAGTCCATCACCAAGCAGTACGGGCCTCTCATCGGCTACTGCACTTTCATCTACTTCGCCGTGCCCGTGGCCCTGTTCTCGGGCCGCGACTTCGACTACGACAAGTTTGTGCGTGCCGTGCTTCCCTATGCCATCGTGATGTGCATCTTCTACATCCTCGACGCATTCGTGCTGAGCGGCTGGGTGCTCGTTCCACGCTCCCACAACTATCTCGGCGGCAGCACCGCGTTCTACGACCTGGCATGGCAGCCTTTCTCGGGCCGCATGATACGCAAATATCCCCCCGGCCTCTACATCCTCGTGCTGCTCATGTATCCGCTGGCNCGCAAATACCGCCTNNCTCTGTGGCAGTGGNCCGTGATACTGCTGGGACTCGTGTCTNCGCAGACCTTCACTTNCATCTCCGGNGTNGTGGTCATCTACGTGCTCATGCAGGCCAGCTTCAAGCGCATANTGCTCTACGTGGCGCTCGGCATAGCCGGCGGCGTGGCTCTGTACTACATTGACGGCAGCCTGGCCTACACCAACGACGAATTGCGGCAGGAGTCGCCTATGCGCATCTACACGTCCGTAAACCAGATTCTTGACCTCACCGAGGCTGTCGACGACGAAGACCTCGCCGAATTCGGCTCGGGCCGAATAGGCCAGGCTATTCCCAAGCTCGAACTNCTCTACCAGTTGGGCTACCAATGGAAAGGACTCGGATTCTTGAGTGAGAATACCGACAACCCGAAGTTNATTGTCGAAAACGAATACTATCTCGACAAATCGGAAGCTATCGAGGTGGCCACCGGCATAGAAATCACGGCGTTGCAGGCGCTNATCACCATTGGCTACATAGGCCTGGCNGCACACATCCTCTTTCTGGCCTANCTGGTGTGGATAGTGCGCCGCTGCCGCTACCACGGCTACTTCGTCACGGTGCTTGTCACCTTCCTGTGGCTGGGCATGGGCGGTTTCGAGGGGCTCATATTCCCTATGGGCCTTGANCTCGCCGGCCTCGCCTTCGCTGTGGTTCTGCTTGCCAATAAATCTCTTACACCCGCTACCACCGATGCAGGAAAATGACCGCCGCATAGCACGCAACACGCTCTACCTCTACGGGCGCATGCTCCTGACGGTGTGGATTTCGCTCTACACGTCGCGCATCGTGCTCGAGCGTCTGGGCATCGACGACTACGGCGTGTACAGCCTCGTGGGCGGAATAGTCACCATCCTGAGTTTTCTCAACGGCACCATGAGCGCCACCACCTCGCGCTTCATCAGCTACGAGCTGGGCACGGGCGACCCGGCGAGGCTGCAACGCACCTTCGGAGCCTCCATGCGCGTGCACCTGGCCCTCGCGGGCATCGTGCTGCTGCTGGCCGAGACGGCCGGATTGTGGTACGTGAACCACCATCTGGTCATAGCCCCCGAGCGCATGGCGGCCGCCAACGCCACCTACCAGCTGTCGATTCTCGCAGCCATGGCTACGATTGTGCAGGTACCCTACATGGCCTCCATCATGTCGCACGAGCGCATGGACGCCTATGCCGCCATCGCCGTGGCCAATGTGGTGCTCAAATGCCTTGCGGCCCTGGGCATCGCGCTTTTCGCCACGAGCGACACCCTGGTGGGCTACGCGCTGCTCATGGCCCTGGCTGCCATGGCCGTGTGCGGCATGTATGCCGTCTACGCCCGCCGCAATTTCGCCGCCTGCCGCTCCATGAAGGCCTCGGACCGCGCCACGCTGCGGGCCATGCTGGGATTCTGCGGCTGGGACTCCTACGGCAACCTGTGCTACACCGCCCGCTCGCAGGGCACCCTGGTGGTGCTCAACCACTTCGGTGGCACGGCGCTCAACGCCGCCGGGGGGCTCACCATGACGGTTTCCGGCACCATAGGCAGCTTTGCCGGCACGGTGGTTTCCGCCTTCCGCCCTCAGATAGTGAAGGAATATGCCGCGGGGGCCTTCGGCCGCGTGCTTTCGCTGCTCAACAACGCCGCCTGCTACTCGCTGCTGCTCATGGGGCTGCTCATCGTGCCCGCCATCGTGGAAATGAACACCCTGCTGGGCCTGTGGCTCGTGGATGTTCCGGCCCACACCGTGGCATTCTGCCGCATAAGCCTCATCGCCGCCTGCGGCGAGCTGCTCAACACCGTGGCCGCCATAGGCATCCACGCCACCGGCCGCGTGTTCCGCATCAGCTTTATCTCCGGCTCCCTTTACCTCCTTGAGCTGCCCCTGATGTGGCTTCTGCTGCGCTACACCGGCATGCCGGCTGTGGTCTACTGCGTCCACGCGGTGGCCGTCACCGGCATCCTGCTGGTCAACACGCTCATTCTAAAATATCAGATGCCGGAGTTTTCCGTCTGGCGTTTCTGGCTGCAGGGCGTGCTGAAAGCCGCGTGGCCCGTGGCTCTTACAGGCGTGGCCGTGTGGTGTGTGGCTCAGGCCGTGCCCGGCATGTGGCTGCAGCTGCTCGCCGTGGGCGTCGCTACGCTCGTGGTGCTTGGCCTCCTGGCATGGCTGTGCGTGCTGCCGGGTAGCGTAAAGCAGTCAATCCTTAACAAGTTCAGGCGATGAAACGGCGCAGCATCATATTCTGTATCAACTACATGCACACGGGCGGAGTGGAGAAGTCCCTGCTGTCGCTCATCGATGCGCTGCCTCGCGATGCTTTCGACATCCACATAGCCCTGATGCAGCACAAGGGCGAACTGCTCGGCAGCATACCGGCCGACGTGACCGTGCACACCCTCCATCGCGTGGAGCGCGAGAAGGCCCGCCTGGGCTTTCCGCTGCGCCATGCCCGCGACCTGGGCGGACCACTCAGCTACCTAGCAGCCAAGCTGCGCGGCACCCTCATTCCCTACTACCGCCACATCCTGGGCGACGCCCGCGACATCGCGCGCCACTTCGACATCGCCGTGTCCTATCAGGGCCCCAGCCAGCTGCTCGACTGGTATGTGCCCACCCACATCAGCGCCGATAAATACGTGTCGTGGATTCACTTCGACATAGCCAAGAGTTTTGTTAATCCAAAGACCGAACGCCTCGTATATCCCCTCTACGACCGCATCTTCGTGGTGAGCNAAAGCGCGCTCCAGTCCNTCAACAACAAGTTCCCGGATTTTGCTCATATCGCGGAAACATTTCATAATATCGTAGACTATAAGAAGGTACTCAGCCTTTCCAAAGAATATGCTGAAGACTTTCCGGCCGATAAAACANTTCTCTGCACTGTTGGACGGATGANCTACCANAAGNNGCCCGACATTGCTANTNCTATTGCAGAAGAGCTTCGCAAGCGCAACTTCGATTTCTGCTGGTACTGGGTAGGCGGCGATGATTTGCTCGACCACTGCCGCAAAGAGGTAGAGGACAAAGGATTGTCGGACTATCTCCGTTTCGTAGGCCTCAAATCAAATCCCTACCCCTACATGGCGGCAGCCGACGTGTATATTCAACCATCAAGATGGGAGGGCTATTGCATCACCGTGGCCGAGGCGCGCGCCTTCGGGATGCCCGTAGTGTGCACCGCCTTTGCGGGCTCGGAGCAGGTGGCCGGGCGCCCCAACGCTCAAATCGTGGACTCGCTCAGCCCCTCGGCGCTCGCCGACGCCATCGTGCGGGCAGCCACTATGCCCCGTATCAGCGTGACCGAAAACGCGCCCAGCGACATTAACAAACTATTGGAACTATGACGTGTGATTCATCGGAAATTCTAAACCGCGTACTCTTCGCCGGCCCCGACTTGCGCTCGCATGGCGGCATAGCGTCGGTCATGAAGTTATATCAGTCGGCCATGGGCGATGTGGCCTATCTCCCCACCACCCACCACAGCAGCCGCATCCGGTCGGCCCNCACCTTTGCCATGGCCCTGTTGAAATTGCCGCTCTATCGCCTTCGGGGTTTCCGCACGCTGCATGCCCACGGCTCGGTGCGCGGCTCCTGGACTCGCAAGAATCTCTTGCTCGACTGGGCCAAAATCTTAGGTATGCACACCGTGCACCACATCCACAACGGTGCCCTGAGCCGGCATTTTCCCGCAATCGGGATGGACAAAGTGGGCCGCAGCCTGAAAAAACGCGATGCCGTGATTGCCCTCACGCATGGATGGGCCGGGTATCTCCGCAAGGAGTTCGGCCTCGACAATGTCTACGTTATAGAAAACCCCGTAATGCCCACGTCGGCGACGAGAAAAGGCCACGACGATGAAAAGCTGAGGCTTCTGTTCCTGAGCAACATCGACAACACCAAGGGGCTCAACGAGCTGCTTGCAGCCATCGTCGCCCACCGCGACGAGCTTGAGCACCGCATCACGCTCGATATAGGAGGCGACGGAGTGGCCTTCGGCAGTGTCACCGACTATATTTCCACCCACCGGCTCGAGCCCATCGTGACCGCCCACGGATGGGTCAGCGGCGACCCCAAGCTCAAGCTCTTGGAAAGCTGCGACGTCTTCATCCTGCCGTCCTATGCCGAAGGCCAGCCCATGGCCCTGCTTGAATCGATGGCCGCCGGTCTGGCGGTTATCGTCACCCCCGTGGGAGGCATGGCCGAAATAGTGNAAANCGGNGTCAACGGCCTNTATGTGGCNNCGNAAGATATTGAAAGCATCTTCGTGGCTATCAGGNAATTTATCGAGCGCAAGGAGTTGATAGCCGAGATGGGCCAAAGAAACATACTGGCTGTCAAGAAATTCCTGCCGGAGAATATCGCCGCAAAAGTAGTCGGGCTACACGCCGTAATTCAGAACAAGAACCATGCGTCAGAAAATTAAAGACTGGATGCTGCCCATCGCCATGCTGGGCGGCGTGGTGTTCTACCGCTGGATGGGACACCTCACCTTTCTGTCGCCCTTCCTGATCTTCGCCATGCTCACCGTCACCTACTGCCGCATCGAGCCGCGCGAACTCCGGTTTCACCGCTTTCAGGCATGGCTGCTTGCGGCCCAGATGTCGTTCGCGGCCATAGTGCTGCTGGCGCTGCTGCCTTTCAACCACAATGTGGCCACCGGCCTGTTCATCTGCATCTTCGTGCCCACGGCCACGGCTGCCCCGGTCATCACCGCCATGCTCGGCGGCAGCATCAGCCACGTGGCCACCTACTCGCTGCTGTGCAACATCTTCGTGGCCCTCACCGGCCCCGCCGTCCTCGCCGCCATCGGCGACACCCACATGTCGTTTGCAGCTTCCTTCGGCCGCATCTGCTCCGGCGTGCTGCCGCTGCTGCTCCTTCCCATCATCACAGCCTTCGCCCTGCGCTACTGCTGGCGCAGCTTCCACGATTTTCTCGCCCGGAATCAGTCGCTTTCGTTCTACATGTGGGCCGTGTCGCTGTTCATCGTCGTGGGCAGCTCCGTGAGCTTCATCATCCGCAACTACGACCACGACCACCTGCCCGAAATCATAGCCCTGGCCCTGGGCTCGGGCGTGGTGTGCCTGGCGCAGTTCGCCATAGGGCGACGCGTGGGCGCACGCTTCGGCGACAAAGTGAGCGGCGGCCAGAGCCTGGGACAGAAAAACACCGTGCTGGCCATCTGGCTCGCCCTGGCCTACCTCAACCCGGTGGCATCAGTGGCACCCGCGGCCTACGTGGCATGGCACAACACCGTGAATTCATGGCAACTCATTCGCTATCACAAACATAATGGCCGATGAACAAGAGCACTTCCGACAAAATCGACCNCATNATTGCCGCTGCCGGGNAGNGGNTTGAAGCACACGACTACCACTACATAGAGTGCAACTATGTGCCGCCGCGGCTCTTCACCCGCAACCGCCGCGCCAACATGCTGCTCCGCACCGCCTACCGGCTCCTGCCCCTGAATCTCCGCTCTAAAAAAGATATTGCTGCCTGCCCCTACACTCCCCACGAGGCAGTGGCGTCGCTTGCCGCAGCCGCGGCCGCGGGAAAAGAAGACACTTTCGGGATGCTCAAGAAGCGTGCGCTCCACGAGCTGCGCTCGCCATTGACGCGCGATTTCTCCCTCAGGCAAGGAATACGCATCTCCATAAGCCTTTACGAGGATTCCGCCGACGACCCCACGCCTCTCAACACCGTGTTTTTCGGCGACACCTTGCTCAAGCATGGCAACATCGACGACCGCACGCGGGAGACAATCATCTCCATCTGCCGCTATCTCGTCAACGAGCTGGGCTATGAAGATTACGGCGCCGACGGCGTGTATTTTTTCTACGGCCACCACCTGAAAGACGTAATCTACAATGCCAGCGCCATCATCAGCTCCTTCCTCATACGCGCCGGCCACGCCTTCGGCCTCAACGAATATGTCGACCTGGGCAAGCGCGGCATAAGATACATCATCAACCACATGAATCCCGAAGGGAGCTGGTATTATTACGGACCGCCCCACCGCAAGGCCATCGACGGTTTTCACCAGAGCTATATTCTCAAGGCCCTCATCGACGTGCAGGATGCCGGCATCGACGGACTCGAGGAGTGCATCGACAAAGCCACAGCCTTCTACGACTCGCAATTCACCGAAACCGAAAAATATCTCATTCCGCAACGCTACGACCGGCGCTTCAACCCGAAGAACACCTGGATATTCCAGCGCCTCGACGGCCGCGACCTCTCGGAAGCCATCACTTTCTACTCGATATACCGCCCCGACGAGCAGCGCGTGGAAAAGCTGGTCAACTACATGTACGACCGCATTTTCTCGCCCCGACGCGGCACCCTGGCCCCCGAAATATTCGTCTACGGCAAGAACCGCAACAGCTACATTGAATTTTACGCCTGGTATCTCCAGGCCCTGTACCACGCAAAAAACACTTTTGCCGCGCGATGAAGGTGATAAGCGTATATAACAATTTCGGCAACACAGGCGGAGCCCAGGACATGGCCCTGCACCTTGCCGCCCACTTTTCGCCAGGAGAGACTCCCGTGATGCTCACGGCCACCGCGCCCGCCGACGTGACGCCGGCCTACCGCACAAAAGCGCGCTACATCACGCTCACGCTCAAGAATGTAAAGAAAATCCTGCGCGAGTGGCCCGATGCGGTTTTCCTGTCCCACGACCGAAAATCCACCACGCGCCTGATGCTGTACAGGGCAGCCTGCCGCCGCCCCATAAAAATCGTCCACGTGGCCCACAACGTGTTCACCAACCTGCGCTTCCTCACGCTTTTCCCTAAGCACGTCGTCGCCATATCCCGGGCCGTTGCATCAAACCTTTTGGATTATTTCAAGATACCCGAAAAGAACATCACGCTCATCCCCAACGGATTGCCCGACCGCGGCGTGCGTCCTGTCCGACAAGGCCCGGGAATAAAAATCCTTCTCATGGGCCGTATATGCAGCGTCAAGCGACAGCTTGAAATAGTCAGGGCCATAGACGCCCGGCTGCCGGCAGGCACCACCCTGCACATAGCCGGCCGCGGCCCTCAGGAGCAAGAACTTACTGCTCTCCTTACCACAGCAAAGAACACCTTCTACGAAGGGCAGATCGACCCCTCGGCACAAATTGCCGGCTACGACTACGTGCTGCTGTTCTCCGAAAAAGAGGGCCTGCCGCTCAGCCTCATCGAGGCGTGCATGTACGGCCGCCCGATGATTACGAACACCCTCCCGTCGGTGCTCCAGATCAACCGCCCCGGCATCACAGGCTATGCGTGCGACTCCTTCGACGCCCTGCGGCAGCTTGTGCAGGAGCTTCCTTCTCCGGGCAGCGCCGAATACCTCGACATGGCCCGCGCGGCGCGCCTGCGCTACGAAACACACTTCACCGAGCGCACGATGCTCGACGCCTACGAGGCCATCCTCAAGTTACAATAAGCTACAAACCAAGCTCTTACGCCCCGTCAGCAGGGACGCTTCTTGAAGCGTCCGCCCCCTCAAACGGAGTGTAAAAGGCCACAAGCCTTTCTTCCGGTGCATAGGAGCAACTATGTAACAATTACTATTATCAAACGCATAACCCCGTAGGGACGCTCCATGGAGCGTCCGGCATGGCAAACAAGGTAACTTTTTAATATCCAGCGATTTTTCGCACCATAGATAGCCGCGGTCGCTGCCGGACTACAGCACTTTATCGTTGTCTATTTCTTTATCTTATGCACCGGAAATACGGCATGAGCCTGTAAAAGGCTGCTATTCAGCTACTACGAGCGACAGCCGGGCCACAAAGTCCTCGAAGCGATACCAGCGGTCGTCGCTGAAGGGGTTGGGATAGACGGCCGGAACAGTATCTTCCAGCACATCGAAGGGGTTGAAGCCACGGAAAATATTCACGATGGCGCTTCCCGAAATGCGCTTCGATGCTTCAATGAAATAGTATTCGCCGGCGGGATTCTCCGCTATCTGCATGTGGAACACGTCGTGAAACAGCGTGGCGTCCCAGCGGGCGTTCACCGTCTCGATGAAGCGGCGCACGGCGGCCACTAATGGGTCGCTCTCGGGCAGCAGGCGCACCAGTTTGTCGTAGCCGCAGCGCAGCTTGGTCTCGCGGGCGAAGATGCGGTACTCGCCGTTCTGCTCCAGCACGTCCACCACATATTCGCGCTTGATGTCGATGAGCTCCGAAACACACACGTTCTCCTTGAACTCCACGCCGCGCGAACCGGCCGAACCGGAGTTGGGCTTGACGCACACGCTCTCCAACGTGAAGGTGCGGGGCACGCGCACTCCGGCGTTCTCGCCCGCCAGGCGCTCGAGCGTGCGGTTCACGCGGGCCTTTTCGTAGTACCAGGGCTCCACGGCAGCCATGCGGTCGGCCGACACGGCTCCGCGCACCTCGTCGTTGCGCTGGCGCGTGAGCTCGTCGCCCGGAAATGCCCGGCAGCCCTCGGTGCCCAGGAGGGCGGCGGCCACCTTATCGTTTTCGCGCGTAACGCCCGCGGCGGCGGGTATCATGGCAAAGGTGGGGTCGCTGTCGCCCATCACCAGCTCCACGTCGCTGTCGGGGTGGTTTTTCTTCCATGCCAGATAAAAGAACTCTGCCGAAAATCCTGCGCGGCTGCCGGCTTCAAACACTACATATTTCATATCATCATTTTTTGCACATAAAACTTCTCGGCATACTCCGTGCCGCATTCCACGCCTCTGATGCGGGCCAGGGCCAGCACGCCCTCGCGGTTCAGCGGCGACGGCGACTGCCTTATCTGGGTGGTGTAGANCTCGNANNGCGCCACNTTTTCTTNAATNCANNCGGTGATGTCGTGATACATATATCCGCCCCCTATGGGTCCCACCTGCGTGGTGGCGAAAGGATACTCGTAGAGGGCTATCAGGCGGGGCGAGTAGCCCTCGCGCAGGCGCATCGAGGCGAGCGCACACTCGTAGAGCTTGATATGGTCCTGGTGCAGGCTGCGGTAGTTGATGAATATCTCGTCGGGCCGGAAGGCGTCCACAATCTTGTCCAGCCGCGAGGTGATCTCGAAGGCCGGCAGGGTGTCCATCAGAGTGTCCATGTTGTGAAACAGCACCTCGCCGCGAGCGCCCAGGCGCTCGCACACGGCGCGGAACTCGGCCATGCGCACATCGAAATTCTGGCGCACGTCCGTGCCTCCTATCGTACCTATCACAATCATAATCTCGGCGCCGAGGGCCTGCTGGTGCAGCAGATAGCCGCCCACGCCCAGCACTTCGTCGTCGGCATGCGGCGCTATGACCAATATCTTCTTATTTTCCATTCTTGCTGATTCTCTTAATCTTACGTTTGGCATCTATGATGTGCTGCGATATGCGCGGGCCCAGAATCTGCTGCATGCGCTTCTTGAAACGGTGGTAGGGCGACTTCCAGCTGCCGGCGAAGCGGTGGATGCAATAGGTGCGCGGCGTGGCGCGCAGCTCCAGGTTTTCGATGTTGATGGGGCTGAAATAGTCGCTGGGCAGCATGAAGAATTTGTGCTCGTCCTGTCGCACCTGCTCGGGACTCTCCACATCCACCAGCTCCTTGCCCAGCTGCTTCAGCACTATGTTCACCACATCGGGCATGGGGGTGATGTCGGGCGTACCGTCGGGGCGGATGAACGGCAGGCGGTCGTAGCGCTCCAGCAGGGCGCCGTAGAGGGGCATCCCGGCCTCGGNGNCCATCACTGCGGCNNCCGNGCAACGCGANCCGGTCTCGCGGCACATGAAANAGGGCAGCCCCATCAGGTCGTCGAAGGGTTTCAGCACCTCCACGTCGCTGTCGAGATATATGCCGCCCTCGTGATACAGGGCATAGGCCCTGATATAATCGGCCGCAAAGGCATATTTGCCGCTGTCGAAAGCCTGGTCGACCCAGCGCGAACGGCCGCGCGGAAAGCGGTTGAAGTCCCAGAGCCGCAGCTCGTAGCCGGGCATCACGCGGCGCCATGTGTCGACATAGGCCTGCAGTCGCTCGGGCATCGGGGTGTCGCTCAGCCAGCAGTAATGAATCACTCGGGGTATCATAGGCACTTCTGGTCTTCGTAGGTGGATATATGGCGTTCTTTCTTCTCGTCGAGGATGTCGTCGATGGTGATGAGGATGCAGCTCTCCTCCACGTCGCCGAACTCGTCGTTCACGGCCGTGCCCAGCATCCTCATCGTGGGCGACAGGCTCATATAGGCGTTCACGAGCGGGGGAATGTTGTCGCCGCGGCGGCGCACCTCGGCGTTCAGTATCTTATAGTCGGTCTTGAAGCAGTCGCCGGTGAAGATCCGCTCCATCTCGGCCGTGTCGTAGTGCACGGGCAGCGGGGTGATGGGCTTCACCAGGTGCTCGGGGTCCGGGAAATGTTTGTGCAGGAAATACAGAATCATGTCGCGGCAGGCGGCCGTGTAGCTGGGATACATCGTCACCTTGCCGAAGAGATAGCGCAGCTCGGGGTGAATCACCGTGAGCGACCCCAGGCCGTCCCACAGGTTGTCGAGCACGTAGATGGCCTTCACTCCGGCGCGCGTGCTCTGATATTCGAGCCTCACGAAGCTGCGGCCCAGCTCTATGGTATAGGGCAGGATGTCGCGCACGAATTTCTCGGAGAAATCAAACATGTGGCTGGTGGCTATGCGCGGGCGCCCGTCGCTGTCTATCCTTATGTCGCGGCCGTAGATATAGCGGTAGCCGCCTAATATCTGCCTGCTCTCGGGGTCCCACACTATCAGCTGCCTGCATGGCGGGTCCATGGTGTCGTAGCGGTCGATGTCGCAGCTCAGGCCGGTGCCTCCGCCGGCCGTGCGGAACGCTATCTCGCGCAGGCGCCCTATCTCGCGCATCGTGTTCGGGGCGCAGTGGGCGTCGACCACATAGAGCAGGTTGCCGCCGCGGTTGGTGTGGCGGAGAAAGCGCTCGGGCGTAAGTTCCTGCTCGATAAGCTCAGTGTCGACCGGAGCTATTATCTTTTCCATGTGTGTGACAGTCTGTTGAAGAAAGATTATACACTATTGTCTTGATGCGCTCGGCCTCGGCGTCGCCGGGGGCTCCCAGCGATGCCCACGGCAGCGGTTTGCCGCAGGTCACGGTGAAGCGCTTGCCGCGGCTGGCGAATACCTCGCGGGGCAGAAGCACCATCTCGAAGTTGAATTTCAGGCCGGCACGCACGCGGCGCCGCGCGGCGTTGTAGAAGGCGTCGCTGTTGCGCCCGTCGAAATAGATGGGCACCACGTCGCGCTCATAGGCTCGCGCCTTGCGCAGAAACATCTTGTTCCACTTCAGGTCGGCAATCGCGCCGTCGTCGCCCCGCCGCGACACCAGTCCGGCCGGAAACATCAGCACGGGAGCGTCCGAAGCCATGGCGGCATCGATGGAGCGGGCCGTGCCGCGGCCTTGCGCGCCATGCTTGTTCACGGGCACGAAGCACTCGCCCAACGGTTCCACGGCCATCAGCAGGTCGTTCACCACCACCTGCAGCTCGCAGCCGAAATACTCCGAAAACCAGGCTATCAGCCCTATGCCGTCGAGGCCGCCGAGCGGATGGTTGCACACGAGCAGCACGCGCCTGTGTTCGGGCGACGGCAGGTTTTCCACGCCCCGCACGTCTATGGCCACGTCAAGGTCGGCGAGCACGCCGCGGCAGAAGGCGGAGCCGCGCCGCGGGAAGTTGTGCTCGAGCAGCTCGTTGAGCTGGTCCTGACACACGAGGCGCTCAAGTTTGCGGCGCAGAAATCCGGGCACAAGGCAGCTCCAGCGGCCCAGACGGTCGCGCAGAAGCTGCTTGAGATTTATGCGCATAGGTGCTTGCGGTGTCATACTCTGAAATTTGACACAAAATTAGCGAAAATTAACGATTGTACCGCATTTATGCCGTTAAGGCGTGTTAAATTTGCACACATCTGTTAAGAGTAACTATTCAGCCAATTGAGAAAGAACGCTCCCCAGGCGCGTCGCCTGGATTCTACCTATGAGGGTGGGCGGACGCTTATTAATGGGCGTACTTATTAATTGTCTTCTATAAGAAACACACTATCTACATGATTTATAGTTTGTTATATATCCTTCTGCGCCTCTGCGCGAGTTTACCCCGCTGTGCATAATTCTCTTTCCGAATACATTCAATTTGTGCACAATCTTTTTTTAATTTATTTTTGCAGCGGAATTACTGTAATGGAAAGCTCCAGCAAATACCCTCGCCTGCGCCGCGCGCTCCGTTCGGCACCGGTGCTGTATGGCGTCCCCGCAGGCTTTTGCATCACGGGCATGGCCACCCTGCTGCTGCCCGGTGCATCGCCGCTGATTGTAAGCCTTGGATGGACGGCAGCCTTCCTTGCTGTGCTTCTCCCCTGCCTGAAGGAGCAATGGAGCAGCCGAGCGGCGGCGTGGACTCTCTGGGCGACCTCGGTGGTCATGACGCTGGGNGTGATCATCAATTGCCACTACTATGTGCACGTGTGGGGCTCGGGCGATGTGTCGCGGCCGTTGCTCATGAATCTCGACCANTGGAGNGCCTGGAACAACGCCCTGTTCCATCTGGGCAGCGACCACGCCGTGCAGTCGCTGTGGCCTGCCGAGGGCTACGGACGTTTCATAGGTCTGCTCTTGGGCGCCACCACCATAGACATCTCCGTGCCGCTGATGTTCAATATGTTCTGCATTCTGGCCACGATAGCCCTCACCGGCGCGATAGCTGCACGCTGCACTTCCCACGTCGACCTCAGGCCCGATGTGGCCGCCACGGCCATCGTGCTCATGGCGCTCATGGGCGAACTGCTTTCTTCCGGAGCGGCACTCCTGAAGGACGCGCCCATGGCCCTCGCCACTGCGCTTGTGGCGTGGGGCGCACTGAAACTCAGGACTCCGGCACGGACCGCATGGCCCATTGCGGCTGTGGCTGTCGCCATTTTCATCACGTGCTATGCGCGGCCCAACTATCTCGCCGTGTTCATAATCCTCATCCCGGCGCTCAGCTCATGGCGCCGGCCNGCAATTTACCTACCGCTCGCNCTCGCTGGCTTGTGNGCCGTCATTCTCCTGTGCTTTCACGCGGCNGACGCGGCCACGCCTACCGACACTCATTTTTCTTCCTCGCTCGTCGAGGGCCTGGACGANTCCGACCACCAGCCGCAACANGCCGCCTACTACGAGCATTTTTCTTTCTATTTCGAGGCTCCGATGTGGAAGCGCCTGCTGTTGCTGCCGGTAGCCCTGGGCGTACAGTTTCTCATTCCGCTCCCTTGGAATTGCGCCAACAATCTCGCGTTCGGCCCATTCGTCGCGGTGGGATACTTCGGCTTCTGCCGCTATTTCACCGGCCTGCTCGTGATATATTTCCTTGCNNGGTCGCTGTGGCGGCGGTCGTTCCGGCTGGCCTTTAGGCTGTGTACCACAGGCGCGCTGTTCTACGCTGCCGTAGCCCTCGTTTTCGGTGGCACAGTCTCCCGCTACGGCATTCCGCTGCTTTGCCTCATGGTCCCCGCCGCAGCCATCGTGTGGGTGCGCCCCCGCGCCATGCCCCACCTCCGCGCATGGCTCGCCATCGGCAGCTTCGCTATTGTCGCCGCCCTCGCCGCCTGCTACATCCTCTCCACCTGACACCCCCTGGCCTTGCGTAACTAACCAGCCATATGTTAATAGAAAGGGAAAAATCGCGCAGAGGCGCAGAGAATTATATAAAGAGCTGAAAATCGAGGTTAAAGAGCGTCGGAGACGCGACGTTCCTTAACCTCAGGTCGAGCGGAGCGAGGCCTGAGGTACCACACCAAAAGGCCCCGGCGCTTCGGAGATGCGCTGTTTTCTCACAAAGATTTGTTTAATCACACCCCCTTCAGACGCAGCTTATAACCTGGGGCTCAGTCTAATATAAAATTCTCTGCGCCTCTGCGCGAGCCTCCCCATATCCGCCCCACCCATAAACGCAACCCTATTTGCATATAAAACGAAAAGAGCCACTCCTCGCGGGCGGCTCGTTCCTTACGGTGTCTCTAACACTAAATACCTAAAACCATTTAATCCTTTTTACGATTT
>WFLX010369364.1_pt1 | contig 20699 bp, 17 predicted proteins | sample 4967041 | NCBI WGS metagenome assembly WFLX01 (sample SAMN12857096, study PRJNA449069) | gut metagenome | isolation source: stool from male and female vole | host: Microtus ochrogaster | place: USA:Florida | collected 2017
CCTGCTTCTCTGTCTGCTATTATGATTTTTCTTACCTCTACTGGTATCATTACTATCACCCTTTCTATCCTCTATTATACCATTCTTTTTCCTATTTGTCTATAGTGGATTTGCTGTAAGTTATATGTTTCAGTTACTTTGTCAGAAGGTACATTGTCAAGAATAATATTATTTACTGCTGTATTATACGTTTGTGTATTGTGATTTGGTTGCTGAGCTATCTGCATATTATCAGAAATAAACCGCCATACTTGTTCATATGGGCTCCCAGCGATAATGCCACGTCTGCAACCATCCTGATATACAACATATTCTGAATTTTCAAATTTTATCATTGCTATAGGTTCGGGCTGTCCTGTCTGCATATTTATAGTGCAGAGATAAGGGATACGGCTTATATCACTATAAATATAAGTATATAATTGGAATTTTTGAATCCACACACATTTTCCGATACAAATGGAAGTTATATCCATTAAATTAATTACAGGCTGAGCGATATAAGGGGATATATTATTGATTGGTAAGCCTGTTACTGGCGGTAAATATGTAGTAGTATAGTCAGGTGATATATTGTAATTGATGTCTTCTGTATTTGGAACAGTAACAGATTTGGAAATGACATCAATATCAGAAGTTGAAAATGCATCGGATTCCTCAATATAAGACGATTCGATTTTATTTTTTTCAGGTTCAGCTATACCTGCTTCTTCTTCAAATTTACTAAGTAAATCTGATATTAAGATTTCATTATCAGACATTGTATATTCCTCCTTGTTTTTAGAGAAGTTTATACTGATATTTTATCATAAAATATGTATGTTGTCAATTGATATGGGGTGATAAAATGGCATTTACAAAGTCGAATACAATTCAGGCAGAGAAAATGGGCTGGCTGAGCAATGACCCGCAGAACAGGAAAATGTATCTTATGACAAGCAGAAGTAAGATGACAAACCAAAGCAGAATGATTTCATCGGGTGGACTACAGATTCCAGATAACTTGATAAAACAGAATAACAGTTCCTCTGGAAAAAACGTAACAAATTTCTGTATAGACCGTGCAGTGAGAAAGATGTATCATGCACACGACAGGACATATGATGATACTGTAATAATAGAGTGCGAGAATATACATTGTAAAAGATTTATTGTGATAATCAGATATGAAGATTTCATTAATTATCACATTAAATCAGAATTTGAAAAGCAGTCAAACAATGCCATATTTTCAGCAGATATAAAGGCTTCCAGAATGAACGGATTACTTTTTAACTATATAAAAAGTGTGATGAAAGAGAAAAGGATTGAAATAGCTGATAAACCTGGGTTTTACCTGAAAAATGAATCATACAACTTTATTGCTCATAAAGATGGAAACAAGGAGTATGAAACAGATGCGGTAAGACATTCAGGATTTGAAATAATTGAATCTGTGAGTGAAAATACAGATTTTCAGATTTTAAAATATATAATTAGTGATAACAGACTATTATTTATGCTTATGATTCTTGATACATCTTCATTTATGTATACATTACTCAAAGACAAGGGACATGATTTCAGAAAAATCATAGCTGTAACAGGTTGTGATACAAAGGATAAGACAGAATTGCNCAGAAACTTTTTTANNNTNTATAAGCGTNATAATGATGAAATTTTATCGCTTAATGNTAAGCTGAACNAACTCAGAAATNTTGTATTTTCCAGAAAAGATGAGATGGTAATTTTTGAGGATGATGCTTCAACTAAAAAACGATTATCAGAAAATATAAGATTTCTGTATGATTGCTGTGTTAAAAGAAGAAGTTCTGAAGACGAAAAAGCTGAATGTAACTGTATGATTTTATGCAGTCAATCACAAACAATGGGAGTGTTGGAGGAATATTCCGACAGCATAATATGGGTTGATGTATCTGAAATAAGTACATTTAAAGAGCATATTTTTAATATTATCGAACTGAAACATAAAATAAGAAATACTGTTATTCAGGCAGCCAAATCAAACAAATTATTACCTATGTTTTTTGATAGCAGTGGATATATGGCTGAAAATGAAAGTGATATAACAGGTGTATTGCTCAGTTCGCTTCATACGATAGAGATTATTTGTGATAAGGTGCTTAAAATAAATCTTGATATAGGGTCTCAATCGAAAAAATACGTTTCAGATGTATCAGGCTATATAAAAGAGTCCGAAAATTTTTTTGATGAAAGCTGTATAGCAGAAAAGTTCAGAGATGCATTGAGTAATATGATTATTCAGAACAAAGTTAAATTTGTAAATAATGAAACAGACGAAAATCTTCCTGTAGTATATGTTAAAGATAATTTACTGTTAATTACTGTGAAAGATTTTGCTAAGATAGAACAGCAGATACCGTTTGGACTGATAGACAGAACTCCCAAAAGCAACGGAATAAGGCTGAGAAGTATATTACATGAAAAAGGGTATCTTGTAACAAATAATGGAGATAAGCTGTTGTATAAGGCGAGTGTATCTGAAAATTCGTCAGACAGAATGAATTTTGTTGCCCTGAAGAAAAATCTGCTTACAGCAGAGGCGCAGAAATTTGTTCCTGTTGTCAGGAAGAAAGCAATTTCTACATCAGGCTATCAGCCACCCAATGATAATGACGGCAGGGACAGAATACTTCTCGGAACTACACTTGATACTGAATTGCCTGTATACTGGAGCATAGGAAATAACAGGCTTTCAAATCAGCATCTTTACATACAGGCGGATTCAGGTGCAGGAAAGACAACGCTTTTGTTTTTGCTCGCACAACGGTTGTATAAGGCTGGTAAAAATGTACTTATTCTTGACTTTGCGGAAACTGAAAGTTACAGTAAATATAAAATTTCTTATATGAATGATAACTTTATAAAAAATACTGGGCATTCAGTTTTTGAAAACGGCGTTTCTGAAAATAATATAAGACGTTGTGATTTTCAGTCATACACTTCAGAGACAAATGATTCGTGTATAAATATAATTCGTTGTACACCTATAGAAGCAGTAAATATACTGAAAAATATTTTTAATAATCTTAACAATAATAATCATAGTCGTGAAAATGATATATATGTTATCCTTGACGAAATTAATTCTCTGAATTTTGACAAGAAGTTTTCTGAAAATAATGACCAGACAGTAGCGGATATTATTTTCAGACAGGGCAGAAGCGTAGGTCTGAACCTTATATCAGCAACACAGTTTTTGTCAAATAAAGGTTCAAAGAGCAAGGCACAATTATTTAATCAAAGTGCGACAAAGATAGCACTGCACATGAACAGTTCATCATCTACAGCAGTGGCTAAGTCAATATCAGTTTCAAGGTATTCCTATTATAAAGAAGTGCTTGAAAAAATGACAGTAGGACAGGCGATAATGTATAGTGGAGTTGAAAGTTCCGACAACAGCATAACTAACGATATGCCTTTACAGATAAAAATTTCATCACTTAATAAATAAAAATGTCCACAATATTTTAAATTGCTATATTGCGAAGCGTTTAAAACTGTTCAAATTAGCACTTTGTATAATGATAAAAATCAAAATGGTGGACAAAAATATTTGTATAATGACAAAACGACAAAAAATAAGTGCAGCATTGATAGCTGCACTTANANTTTAAACGTTTACCATAACAACAAATTCACCGATATTTACAACAAGCTCGCTGCTCGGAGTGGGAGAGGGCGGATATATATTTTCGAGTGTCTGTGCTATAGCTGACTGTATGCAGCTTATGCCATAGTTGATGTCGTTGGCTTCGATTTTAAGGTCTTCAAAGTCAACAGCATTGAGAATGAAACCATTCGGAGCAGGTGTGACTATAACAGGATATGACTGATACTGTGGCATGGTCGGCATATTGAACAGGTCTTCCATGAGTTTCATTTCCTCATGTTTCTGACTGTCAAGGACGTGCGTATAGGTATCCAGCGTGAACGCAACGGAATAGTGACCGAGAAGTGTCGAGAGAGTTTTAGCGTCCATACCCTGCTCCATAGCTCTTGTTGCGAATGTGTGGCGTAATGCGTGGAATGTGTAGTGTCCGAGTCCTGATGCTTCAAGAATTTCGTCATAGTAGTCCTTGAAAGTACGTGGTTCTATGTATCCTCCGAGTGGGTTCGTGACTATAAAGCCCGAATCGATATACACTGCTCCTGCGGTTCGGGCATCTGAAAGCTGGACGTTTCTCCACTGCTGTAAGTCCTTGAATATCACCTGCATAAGCGGAATTGAACGTGTGGAATTTTTGGTCTTTGGCTCCTGTATGACTATCTCGGTGGAGTTGCCTATGCCGTTGTAGTCGACTTTCGGCAGACGGTTGAGAGTACGGCGGATATTAAGCATATTCTTTCTTGTGTCAACGTCCTCCCAGCGTAAGCCGAGAAGTTCGCCCAGACGTACTCCAGTAGCGAGAGTAAGCCTGATGAAAACTCCATATCTGAATTTGTAGCTGGTGTACATAAGACGTTCCTGCTCCTCACGGGTAAGAATTTCGATTTGTGGCTTCTCATTTCGGGGCAGATTGACTGCATCACAGGGGTTGAAACTGATATGATGCTCCAGTACCGCCTGTTTGAGAGCCTTGTGCAGACAGCGGTGAAGGTTTGCTATTGTTTTCGGTGACAAGCCTTCTTCCGTAAGTTTGTAGTTATAGAAATCCTGTAACAGCTTGGAAGTAAGGTCTTTGAGTTTGAGATTCGGAAAAGCAGGAGCGATATGATTGTTTATGTATCCTGCATAGCTCGTGTATGTGGATTGTTTCAGACTGTTTTTCATGTAGGTTTCAAGCCAGATTCTGAGCCAGTCAATGAGCTTTGTTGAAGTCGGATCAACCATTTCGTTGATGTGTATATTGTATTCGACCTCGTGCAGAAGTTTTACGGCTTCTGCTTTTGTGTTCGCATAGTATGAAATACGTTTAGGCTTGCCTGTTTCAAAGTCAATGCCAGCTGTAACACGTACTTCAAATCTGCCGTCTTTGCGTTCCCTTATGCTCCCTTCATTATGTCCTCTTTTTGTCTTTCCCATAGGAATACCTCCTGATAAATATTTTTACATAACTGTTTGTGCCGATGTAAAATCATAATTCTGACAAAAAATTAACCGTCCCAGAAATTAAATATTCTGAGACGGTTGTAGCTCTGTTTAATTGTTAAACAAAATCGTCATAAAAGCTGTTGTGCTTTACTTCCTGTATTGACGAGCGGAGCAGGTAAGTATCCATAAACATTTCCTCGATTTCCATAGCAGTATAGCCGTAATCAAGGAGCAGGATAATATCGTCCTTGTCAACGCCGTAGCAGTTGCACATATCAAACAGAAGTTCTTCCTCGCTTGTATATTCGCAGCATTCGCTGTCATCTTCCCAGTCGTACCATTCATAGTTGTAACGTGATTTTTTGGTGCTTGTACCTGTATAGAAAAATGAATAATCTTCGGGAGTAAAACGGCTGCTGTCAATTTTGCCGTCTGAACTGATTGAGATAATATCGCCCTCACATACCTTTATAATAGCAGGTTTTTCAGACTGTAATCCGACNGATTTCAGTGCNTTGTNCATNATTGANTTTGTTGAAGCATANANNTANAGTCCAAGACGTTCAAGATAAATCAGATACAGCGGATTGTTGCCCTTGACAAAATAGAGCGTGTTGTTTTCNTCAANCAGGGTAAACACAAAGTTTCCCATAACATCTTCTGCCATATTTCTGATCGAATCAAAGTCAAGTTTTTTCTGTCTCTCTATAAGCTGAACTGCAATGTAGCTGTCCGTTTCAATCTTTGTAGCTGGCAGATTATTGGACTTGCGAAGTGCTGTATCATTGTACAGAACTCCATTATGGGCAAAGGCAAAAGCTCTGTCAGCTTTGCCATAGAATGGGTGATTGTTGTAATTGTTTTCCTTGTCACCCTGTGTGGCAAGTCTTGTGTGTCCCATTAATGCCACTGTGTTTTCTGGTATGTTGAATTTGATTTTGTGAGCAGGTTTCGGACGTTTGTAGATTGTTACATGACCGTTCTTTACATAAGAGATGCCAGCAGCATCTGTGCCACGTTCTTCAGCGGCGTTTGCGAGTGCCTGAGTGAGTTTCTTTAAGATTTTATGCGGAAGTTTCTTTCCGCAGTCAAGCCAGCCGTATAATGTACACATAATTAAAATTCCTCCGTTTCTTCGACTTTTTCGTTGATATAAAGGTTGCGTTCTTTAAGATACTGAATGAGTTCAGGTTCGGTAATTCCTGCAACAAATTCCGACCACGATATTTTTGAAATTCCGTCATCGTCCATAAGGACAGCAAGCTCACAGATTTTGTTTACCAACTCCAGTGTTGCAATAAGCGTGTTGTGTTTGAGTGTACCTCTGAAAAGACGAAATTCAATCGTGTGATAGTTACATAGATTTACAGCGACATAGCGACCATAGCTTTTCTTTGCCTTGTCCATAATCGCTTTCGGGGAACTTTCATAGCCGTATCTTGCTGCCCAGCGGTTCATAGCATATTCCGAACGGCGTGAAAATTTCAGCATCTCATTCCAGTGGTGTTCTACAAAGTAGAGAATGCGACTGATAACTTCGTCCTGCTCGTCACGGTCAAGACCAAAACTGTCACGGTTCACATGAACGTGAAGACCACAGGTACTTGTCTGATGTGAACGGTAACCAAGTCTGATGGCATAGCTCATAATATCTTCCCAGCGGAAATTTTTGTGATAGTTGAGAGCCATCGGGTGACTTACAAGCTCCATACCGTCTTCAAGTGAACTGTCGGATTTTATGTAAATGTGTTCATCGCCTTCGTTGGCAATGTCGAGAAGTTCACCGGCATAATCGTCGTCCTTGCCTGCTCCGTCGATTTCAAGCTCNANNCCGAAATANCGGTTTGAATCACCNTAGAAAACAGGCATAGGTTTGTAGCTGTATTCATGGATTGATGTACTTCTGCGGATATTTTCGTAGCACTCACGGCAGTAATAACCGTCCTCGTACTCATATGTGTCGTCGTTATGAATGATTGAGTCACACTCCTCGCAGCGACTGTAGTAGTTGTCATAACAACGACTGCAAAGACATATATTGTCGTCGCTGTATGCATCGGAGTCCCAGATAAACTCATCGCATCTGTCACAGGTTACGGCGTAGCTGTCGATGCAGTCCTGACAGACTGGTTCGCCATAGATGGTGTCGTAGTCATCACNCTCGATGATGTCACCGCAGTGAGANCAGTANATTTTTTCTTCTTCCATTTNNNTTTCCTCCNTAAAATAAAAATTTCCCTCCCGNAATTAANCGGGAGGGATTTGCGTTGTGGATTAATATTCGNCTGATAAAAGCATGGTNGAGTGGTCGCCGTCGTCAATGANATAGACCTTTGCTGTAATCGGATTACCANACNGAATAAAGTAATTCATGCAGTATTCTGGCTGTTCTGATGTGTGGACGATTTTCTGCAATATACCGACTGCTTCAAACGTGAATATCTGAAAGTAGTCTTTCGGTTCGGGCATTCTCTCAATGCATTCCCATATGAAAATCTGCAACTCAAATGGCACTTCTGCAAGAACTCCTCTTGTGATGTAACGCTGATTGTCAAACATATTTTGTCCTCCTTTCGTTGATTTGCTATGCTACTACGCTCCTACCAAAATTATTGGCAGAGCTTACCATAGCACTTAAATAATATATAATTAAGAAATAAAATTTTTACATATTTTAATAAAATTCTATTGATTTTTGCACAAAATATGGTATAATATAATCATAATACCTATGATTGGAGGAAATTCGATGTCTAATGGCTATTTAGATTTGTTGGAGCAATGGCTTTGCAATATAGATACTCATTCAAGAAATGAAGAAGGCAGTATTGAATATGGTGGTATGTTATCAAAGTTTATAGAGAACATAATTACCCGTGAAGAGTGGGAAGTTCAGGAAGGTGAAGACTATATTGATTATGATTTGAGAATTAACAAAGATTTTAATATATGTTTAAATGCTTATAATAATAGTGAAGTATATTATCCTGCTCCTCTTAGGAAGAATGTTGACTATCACTATAATTATGTGAGTGACGCATTGAGTTCTGCAACGATAAATACATGGCAAGCAGGTAAGAATGTCTTTATTGCCGCCGACACTGGAAAAGGAAAGAACACTTTTGTTCAGAAACAGTTACTTAAGCATTTCAGTCATTTAGGAAATATTATTATCTTTGAGAAAAGAGAAGCCCTGATGACTCAGCAAACTATCAAAATGATTGAGGAATATGACAAAGAAGCATTTAAATATAATTAAAAGGAGGAATTCCAAAATGATAATATTATAACATTTGGTAGTCATAGGAATGTAATGATAATTTCCTATCAGAAAGCGGCTTTAAAACTTCTGACAGGAGATAACAGATTTATGGATTTTTTAAGTAGAGTACGTTATGCAGTATTCGATGAAGCACACTATCTTATTGATGACTCACTTTTTAATAAGGGTGTAAATATTGTAGCCAACTCTCTTCTTTCAGTGCCTTGTTGTATTCCTAATGCTACAAAAATATTTATGTCAAGTACAATGGAAGAACTTTTTGTGTACCTTCAGAAATGGTCAAATTGTTATCAAATCAAAGAGAAAGAAGGATATATTCCTCAAATAGTGGAAAAGCCTAATACTAACCAAATTATACTAAACATTAATCCTAACTATATGAGTGCATTGAACAGTATTTTAGTGATACCTACAGACTATTCATATATCAATCCGTTTATTTATAATGAGTATGCAGACTTGATGCCTAAGATTGCAGAAAGCACTGACAAATGGCTTATTTTTGTCAATACTATTGCACAAGGTGAAGAACTGAAAGCGATGTTGAACAGCAGATATGGTGAGAATACAGCTGTATTTATTCATGCAGCGAATAAATATAAAGAAGCTTCTGAATTCTATGAAGAACTTCTGACTCAGGAAAAAGTGTCAGTAAAAGTACTGATTGCAACGACAGTGATTTACAATGGAGTAAATATCAAAGATTCTGAACTTAAAAATATCGTTCTTCTGGTTGCAACCATACCTGTGATTAAGCAGTTGATAGGCAGAAAGCGAACAACCGAATCAGAAACGTTGAATGTGTATTTTCCTATTTCGTCTCAAAGTGATATAAAGAAGCGATTCAGAAACTGTTTAGAGAAATTATATTCTTCCTTACATGAAAGAAGTTCAAATATACCTGGAATTGCTGCTGTTCTGAATCAACTGCTTCCTGATAATTCCAGTTTTACGTATGTAATTCCGGCACAGTTTAATAATAACTTAGTTTCCTGCTTCAGTACTCTTGCATGGTCAAAAGTACATTTTGATGCAATGTTTTATTTATATACACTCCGGCATTATCAGAACGTACCTGATACAGCCTATGTATCTGTATTGCTGGACGGACTTAATATTTCTGACAAAATAGATTCAGTCATGGAAAATTACAGGAACAGTCAGAAAGATGCACAGCAGCGGACTAAGGAAACTCTGCAAGCTCTGTTAGAACGTTATATAGATAATCCAATTATTGACAGATGTATCAACGGAGAGTATAAGCGAATACCCGACTTCACAGCTGAGTTTAATAAAATTTATAAAGAACTGAAAAGAGAAAATCTTGACAGTCAGTGGAAAAATCGTAAGCGTACTGTATCGGCAGCTAAGTTCAATGGTTTTATTATGGAACTGGGACTTCCATACTGCATAGAGATTGAGTCAAAGGATTCCGTTACAGAAACTAAAAAGCTAATTGTGATACGCAGAACGTAAAATATATCGTCTTGAAATCATAATATATTACAAAAATTTTCAAAGTGAGTTTAGTTTCAAAGTGAAAATGGCTTTACATAGCCATTTGTAATATGCCTGCTCATTTTTGAAATTTTATTCAGACTGCCTTGAAACCTGATTTGAAACTTGAATTTTCAGATAGTTTCATTGTTTTCGGTCATCTTCAGAAACTGATGTGAACCACTTGACAGTAAAAAATAAATACAATACAACATAAATGTAAACATTTTACATAGAGGGAGGGGAACCCTCCCGACCAGCAATATAAATATATTGATAATATAATACTATGGATTATTAATATATTTATATATAAGAAGAGATAATAAGTATATAGTGTAATATATTATAATAAAAACGTATATACAACTTGTATATAAAAGCGGCAGATGTGAATAAACTCTGTCGCTTTTTTTAAATCAATTATGTAAAGGAGAATGACCTATGAGAGACAAATCTGAGAAGAAGCCTGTCACTAAGTCGGTGAGGCTGACTGTTGAAGAGGCTCGGACAATACAGAGGAGAGCAGAAGAATCCGGATTAAAGGAGTCGGACTATATCAGACACAAGTTAAATGATACTGATGATGCAGTGACTCCGAAAGAAAGGGTTTCATTGCAGAATATCATGAATGCAGCTTATATAGCTCTGGTAAAAGCAGGAGCTTCTGAAAAGGAGATAAAAGAATTTGAAAGGGAGTGTGGTAATATATGGTGATATTTAAAATTGTCCGTCATTCCAATGGCGGACAGCAGTATATGAAAAATATGCTGAGTTACATTCTTGACGGCAGGGCATTGTTTACTGGCTTTAATGGTATATCCGGTTATGGTACGAATCAGGAGATTGTCCGTAAGGCTATGGAAGAAATACTTTTTGTTAAAAAGTATTTTGGTAAGGTGAGCGGTAATCCGTTGATTCAGTTTGTTGTTTCATATGACAGCAATGTGAGCGATGCGTTCATGGCTTCTTCAATAACAGAAAAAATCGCTCGTTTTTTAGCGGACAGCTATCAGTATATCTGGGTGGTGCATTATGAGCCGAGAGTGGAAGAATCGGGTTTCTATGCTTGTTATCATGCCCATATTGTGATAAATTCAGTAGCCTATACAAATGGGAAGATGTATTCTGAAAGTCCGGAAAATATCAGCTCGTTTGCACAGCATATTGCAAATACAACTGGAGCGAAAGTTCATATTGAATGTTCCTATGAAAAATTAGACGGAAATATGAGTACATATCATGATAATAAATGTATTTATCCTGATTCACATATTTATTCTGGTTTGCTGTGAGAATCAATTTCAGAATCAATGTGTATAAACAGACAGAGCTATATATTTCCGTGTATTCTCACAAAATTAGTAATATCCAGGACTACCGAATTAGGTAGTCCTGGAATACATTTTATCGTAAAACAGAGCTTAAATAAGTACATTCAGCTTTACCATTGCTTTAAATCAGTATGAAAATTTTGCTTGAATATGTTGAAATTACACGGAAAACATGGTATAATAAGATAAATAATTTTTAATGAAAAAACGGAGATTATAAATATGGCTAAAGCGTCAAAACAAAAAAAGTCAGTCTCAATGGAAGAAGCACTCTGGAAATCAGCAGATAAGCTTCGTGGTTCTGTTGAACCGGCAGAATATAAACACGTTGTTCTGAGTTTATTTTTCCTGAAGTTTGCAAGTGATAAGTTTGAATCACAGCGAAAAATGATAGCTGAAAAATATGGGGACAAGTTTATTGATAATATTGCTTTCTATACAAAGGATAATGTTTTCTANNTTCCNGTTNNAAGTCGCNGGAGTTACATAATGNAAAATGCAAAGCAGGATGATATTGCTTTGAAGATTGATACAGCTTTGTATACTATCGNGAAAACTAATATAGTATTAAAAGGGGCATTGCCTGATAACTATTATTCACGTCTGCATATTGATACAAATAAACTTGCATCACTTCTTGATGAGATTGATAAGATAAATACTGACGATTCAGAAAATGACATAATCGGACGTGTATATGAATATTTTCTCGGAAAGTTCGCACTTGCCGAGGGTAAGGGAAAAGGTGAATTCTACACTCCGAAGTGTATAGTAAATCTTATTGCGGAACTGATTGAACCATATGACGGCATTCTGTATGACCCTTGTTGCGGTTCTGGTGGTATGTTCGTACAGTCAATAAAATTCGTTGAGGCACACAGCGGTAACAAGAAAAAAGTGTCAATTTACGGTCAGGAGTATACCAATACGACATTTAAACTGGCAAAAATGAATCTTGCAATTCGTGGAATATCCGCAAATCTTGGTGAAATGGCTGCAAATACCTTTACAAATGACCAGCACAAAGACCTGAANGCTGACTANATTATGGCAAATCCTCCGTTCAATCAGAAAGCATGGAGAGCTNACNATGAACTTACAGACGACCCANGTTGGAACGGCTACGAAGTACCGCCGACNAGCAATGCAAACTNTGNCTGGATTCTGAATATTNTTNCCNAGCTGTCAAATAACGGCGTTGCGGGATTTCTGCTTGCTAACGGTGCGTTGTCCGACGACGGCACGGAATTAAAAATCCGTCGACAGCTTATTGAAAATAATCTTGTTGAGGCAATTATTATTCTGCCGAGAAACCTTTTCTATACAACCGATATAAGCGTTACACTTTGGATTCTGAATAAGAATAAGAAAGCAAGGACAGTTGAGGAAAACGGTGTTACCAAAAATTACCGTGACCGTGAGCGTGAAATACTCTTTATGGATTTACGACAGATGGGTAGTCCATATGAAAAGAAGTATGTGGAGCTTACAGAGTCAGACCGCAAAAAAGTTACAGATATTTATCACAACTGGCAGATAAAAGACGGCAATTATCAGGATATTCCCGAATTTTGCTATTCTGCGAAGTATGAGGAAGTGGCAGAAAAGGGCTTTACACTTGTTCCGAGCAGATATATTGAGTTTGTCAACAGAGATGAAAATATTGATTTTGATACAAAAATGAAGTCTTTGCAGGCTGAACTTAAAGAGCTTCTTGTCGAGGAAGAAAAATCAAAGGTTGATTTGCTTGAAGTATTTAAGGGGTTGGGATATGAAATCAAACTATAAAAAAATTGGGCAGTTCATTCAGCAAGTTGATGTGAGAAATAAAGATTTAAAAATCAATAATTTGCTTGGCGTATCTGTTCAGAAAAAATTTATTCCCTCAATAGCAAATACAATTGGAACAGATTTTACAAAATACAAGGTAGTAAAAAAAGGACAGTTTACATATATTCCTGATACTTCAAGGCGTGGAGATAAAATTGGTATTGCCCTACTGGAAGACTATGATGTTGGAATTGTCAGCAACATTTATACTGTATTTAAAGTGAAAGATACAGAAAAATTATTACCTGAGTATCTTATGCTTTGGTTTATGCGTCCAGAGTTTGACAGATATGCACGTTTTAAATCTCACGGAAGTGTAAGAGAAATATTTGACTGGGAACAGCTATGCAATGTTGAATTACCTGTCCCGACTATTGAAAGGCAGAAAGAGATAGTTAAGGCATATCGCACTATTACTGACAGAATCGCTCTAAAACAGAAGATAAATCAGAATTTAAATGCTCAAATGAGAGTATATTTTCAAGATTTTATTGCTCATAACTCTCAATCTTTTGGAAAACTCAAAAATTACTGCGTTATGCAGTATGGTTATACTGAAACAGCTACTACTGAACCAGCAGGTTCAAAGTTTTTGCGAATAACTGATATTACTGAGAATTATATTGACTGGAAAAGAGTTCCTTATTGTCCTATTACTGAAAATAACTATAAAAAATATTTTCTTTCTGAAGGTGATGTAGTTGTAGCAAGAACTGGTGCAAATGTTGGTGTTGCCAAGATGATAGGGAAAAATATACCAAATGCTGTTTTTGCCTCATTTCTTGTTAGGATAAGACCAATAGATGATGATTACAAATACTATTTTGGACTTTCTATTACATCTCCTAAATTCCTTGAATTTATTCAAAACAATGCTGGTGGTTCTGCTCAACCTCAAGCCAATCCACCACTTTTAGGAGAATATGAATTTTCTATTCCTGACAAACAGAAATTATTGGTTTTCAATTCTAAAGTTTTGTACTTCTTAAACATCATTGAGTATAATGAAATGGAAATTTCAAAACTTGATGAGGTAAAAGATACGATGATTAAAATGCTGTCAAGCCACTAAATCATCATTTTACTTAAATTTAGAAAGGAGGAATTAATGACGAATTTTAACGAGCATTATCTTGAAATGGCGATAATGGAACTTTTTCAGAACGAGGAATATATATACACAAACGGCGAAAATATCAGCCATGATATTTCGAAAGTCCTGTTAATAGATGATTTGCGTAAGTATCTTAATAAACGTTATAGCGACGACGGCATTACACAAAGCGAAACAGACGGAATTATTATGAAATTACGCAGTATTTCGGGAACGATATACGAGGCAAACAAAACTTTCTATAAAATGTTATGTGACGGCTTTATCCTTAACAGAGAGGATAAGGCACAGAAAGACTTGTTTATTAACCTTGTCGACTTTGAAGAACCTGATAACAATATTTTCAGGATAGTAAATCAGTTTGAAATTAAGGGCGTAAATAATCAGGTGCGTATTCCCGACGCTATAGTATTTGTAAACGGACTTCCGATAGTTGTATTTGAGTTCAAGAGTGCAGTTCGTGAAGATGCAACTATTATGGACGCATACACACAGCTTACTGTAAGATACAAAAGAGATATTCCCGAATTGTTCAAGTATAACGCTTTTGTGGTAATAAGCGACGGAGCAAATAATAAATACGGCTCTTTTTTTTCAAAGTATGATTATTTCTATTCATGGCGAAAAATTGAATCTACAGACACCGAACTTGACGGAATAAATTCGCTTCTGACTATGGTAAAAGGTTTGTTCCGTAAAAACAGGCTTCTTTCCGTGGTTAAAGACTTTGTATATTTTCCTGACAGTTCAGACAAGGAATTGAAGATTGTATGTCGTTATCCGCAGTTTTTTGCAGCTACAAAGTTGCTTGAAAACATCAAGACACACATGAAACCGGACGGTGACGGAAAAGGTGGTACATATTTTGGTGCTACAGGTTGCGGAAAGAGTTATACAATGCTGTTCCTTACCNGAATGCTTATGAAATCCAAAGATTTACGCAGNCCGACTATTCTTGTAATTACCGACAGAACAGACCTNGACGACNAGCTTTCAAAACAATTTTTGGCATCAAAGAATTATATCGGTGACGAAACTGTTGTAAGTATAGAATCCCGTGAGAAACTCCGTGAAGAATTACAAGGCAGAACAAGTGGCGGTGTATACCTTACTACAATTCAGAAATTTTCCGAGGATATAAAACTGCTTACAGAGCGTTCAAATGTAATCTGCATATCTGACGAAGCACACAGAAGTCAGGTTAATCTTGACCGGAAAATGAAAATTACTGATGATAGTGTACATAAAGCTTACGGATTTGCAAAGTATCTGCATGATTCTCTTCCTAATGCTACATATGTTGGTTTTACAGGTACTCCTATTGATGCGACAATTGAAGTTTTTGGTGCTGTTGTAGATGCTTATACAATGACAGAATCTGTAGAAGATGGAATAACAGTAAATCTTGTTTATGACGGCAGGGCGGCGAAAGTCNTTCTGAATCNGGAAAAAATTCAGNAAATTGNGCGTTATTATGNCCAGTGTGCAGAAGAAGGCTCTAATGANTATCAGATAGAGGAAAGTAAAAAGGCGGTTGCGAAGCTTGATGNAATNATTGNTGATACGGACAGACTTAAAGCAGTTGCAGAAGATTTTATCAATCATTATGAAACTCGTGTGGCTGAGGGTGCAACTGTTGCAGGAAAAGCCATGTTTGTATGTTCAAACAGAAATATAGCATATCGTTTTTATAAAATAATCAAAGAACTAAGACCGGAATGGGCAGAAAAGAAAGTATGTCCGGATGGTATTGAATTAACTGAAAGGGAAAAGAAAGAGTTAAAGCCTGTTGAAATGATAAAACTTGTCATGACAAGAAACAAAGATGATGAACCGGAACTTTTCGAAATGCTCGGAACAAAGGACAATAGAAAAGAACTTGACAGGCAGTTTAAGAATATTCATTCCAATTTCAGAATTGCAATTGTTGTTGATATGTGGCTTACGGGCTTTGACGTGCCTGCTCTTGATACAATATACATTGATAAGCCGGTACAACAACATACACTTATTCAGACTATTTCCCGTGTAAACAGAGTGTGTGAGGGTAAGGAAAAAGGCTTGATAGTTGATTACATTGGTATCAAAAAGAATATGAATCTTGCATTGAGAAAGTACGCAAACTTTGAGTGTGATGAATTTGAAGAAATAGAACAGTCCATAAATATTGTAAAAGACCAATTGGATATTATTAATCAGATGCTTCATAATTTTAATAGCAAGGATTTCTTTGAAGGTAGTCCAAAGGAACAACTTGACTGTATAAACAGAGCAGTGGAATATGTTCAGCTTTCTTCTGAAATCGAAACAAGATTTATGGCAGCAGTAAGGAGATTAAAGCAGGCATTTAATCTGTGTAGTNCAAGTGATGAGTTTTCTGATANAGAAAGGGACTATATTCATTTTTATTGTGCAGTGCGTTCAGTTTTGTTTAAACTAACAAAAGGCGAAGTACCGGATATATCACAGATGAATGTTCGTGTCAGAGAACTTCTTGAGGGGGCTATTCAGTCTGATGGTATAGAAGAACTGTTTAAGTCTGGAAAACATATGGAAATTGATATTTTCAGCGAAGAGTACCTGAACAGAATCAATTCTATTCAGTTGCCGAATACAAAAATTAAAATTCTTCAGAGACTGCTTTCACAGGCTATAGATGAATTTAAGAAGATAAATAAAATAAAAGGTGTAGAGTTTTCAGAGAGATTGAAGCAGATTGTTGATNAATANAACAACANAANACGTNATGAAGCATATGCNAATGAAGTGCTTAACNATATAGCTNAACAATTAGCAAATTTGCTGTCTGAACTGAAAAATGAAAAAGATTCATTCAAGGATATGGGAATTGACTTTGAAGAAAAAGCATTTTATGATATTCTGAGTTCAGTCGCAAAGAAATATGATTTTGAGTATCCTGATGATAAGATGATAGAGTTGTCCAAGAAGATTAAGCTTATTGTTGATGATAAGGCTCGATATACTGATTGGGCAACTCGTGAGGATATAAAGGCTAATTTACAGGTTGATTTGATACTTCTGCTTGATGAATTTGATTATCCTCCTGTAACTATTGATGATGTTTATAAAGAGGTATTGGAGCAGGCTGAGAATTTTAAAAAGTATAGTAAGTGACTGTTTTATAATATGAACAGCTAAAATGAAGTATTTTATGGAAACTAAATGCAAAAAAGTAAAATTTTAACGCTTTTATCCTTGAAAACATGGTATTTTACGGCATTTGAGAAAGGAGAAATAATAGTGAATAAGATACTATTCATCTGCCACGGAAACATCTGTCGCAGTCCTATGGCGGAGTTTATTTTTAAAGATATGCTTAAAAAGTGTGGGCGTGAGGCGGAATTTATCGTTGCGTCCAGTGCAACAAGCACCGAGGAAATATGGAACGGCATTGGCAATCCTGTATATCCGCCCGCAAAAGCAGAACTTGCAAAGCATGGCATTTCCTGCAAGGGGAAAAGAGCCGTACAACTGAAAAAATCAGATTATGATAAATATGATTTGTTTTTGTGTATGGACAGCAGAAATGTTGCAAATACTATGCGGATTTTCGGCGGTGACCCCGATAATAAAGTACGCAAACTGCTGAAAAATAAAGATGTTTCAGACCCTTGGTACACGGATAGATTTGACGTTGCTTACAGCGATATTTACGAGGGCTGCCGTCAGCTTCTGGAGAATTTATGATGCAGATATGGAATCCGTGGCATGGCTGCCGTAAATATTCGGAGGGCTGCAAATATTGTTATATGTATTATCTTGATGCACAGCGTGACCGTGACGGTAGTGAGGCATATAAAACCAAAACAAACTTCAATCTTCCGCTGAAAAAGACAAGACAAGGAGCGTTTAAAATTCAGTCGGGAACATTGCTTCACGTCTGCATGACGTCGGATTTTTTTCTGGCAGAAGCAGATAAGTGGCGTGAAGAGGTGTGGTCTATGATTCGTCAGCGTTTCGATGTGATATTCTGGATTCAGACGAAACGTGCAGAAAGAATTGCAGAGCATCTTCCGAAAGATTGGGGTGACGGCTGGGAGAATGTCATTATATGCGTAACAACAGAAAATCAGAAACGTGCAGATGAAAGGCTTTCGATATTGTTGGATATTCCTGCAAAACATAAGGCATTTATGTGTGCGCCGATTCTGTCGGAAATCCATGCAGAACAGTATCTTGCCACAGGTCAGTTTGAAAAGGTTCTTGCTGACGGCGAAAATTATGACGGAACAAGACCTTGCCGATACGAATGGATAAAGTCTCTACATGACCAGTGTGAAAGCGCAAATGTAGAATTTGACTTTATCGGAACAGGTAATATTTTTATCAAAGACGGTAAGGCATATCGTATTCCGAAAGCGTATCAGAGAGTACAGGCACAGCGTTCGGGACTTAGTTATCCGTCAGAAAATACGGATATTCCAATTCAGTCGAAATGTCGGTTCTGCAAAAGGAAAAACAGCTGCAATGGCTGTCATTGGTGTGGAAAGTGTGACTGAAGAAGAATAAAAGGAGAATCAGAATGAAGTATGGAAAATCAAAGGAGTATTTATGAAAATATACATTGATGCTGACGGTTGTCCGGTTGTCAGAAATACACTGAAAATCGCTGGAAAATTCAATATTCCATGCGTTATCATCTGCGACACTGCACATCAGATTGAGCATGATGGTGCTGAAACAATTGTAGTAGATAAAGGTGCAGACAGCGTGGACTTCCGGCTTGTAAATTTGATTCAGCAAGGTGATATTGCCATTACGCAGGATTATGGTCTTGCGGCGATGTGTTTGAGTAAACGTGCAATTGTTATCAATCAGGACGGAAAAGAATACACTAATGATAATATTTCGGGATTACTGGAATTTCGTGCAGTTTCAAAGAAAATCCGTCAGAACGGCGGAAGATTGAAAGGTATTTCGAAGCGGACAGGGGAACAGGATATGGCGTTTGAAAACGCTTTGCAGGATATATTAGTAAAATATAAGTAATAAATAGGGAGATAATATGAAAAGATTTCCAAGAATATATGCAGAGAGTACACTAAAAAGAATGTACTCCAAACTTAATTTAGAGGATAAACAGATTGAACTTTTACGGCGGTATTTCGAGGCTTTTTCAAATCTTTATGGAATTATTACAATGAGAAAAGCGTTTGAAATCATAAATAAGCAGAATCATGGAAGTATTTCTGAGGAAGATTTTCTTGCATTTGCAGAAATAGTACGTCACGAGAATCACTATTATTATATTCTCAGTATGGACGAGCTTTATGCTGATGAACTTCCAAGCGAGCCTATGGAGCGTGAACTGGTGGGTGAATATTTGCTTGTCTGTGGATTTGATGATTACTATAACATGGCAAAAGGTCATTTAGGCAAGGAATACTATGTACCGTCAAAAGCGGAACTGCTGAAATATGCAGATGAACGTTACTATGAAAAAACGCCGCAGACCAATGCAATTCTTAATTTTTTCATGAAAGAAATTCGCATGACAAAAGCTGATGCGGAAGAATTTCTTTATGAGACAATTATTGAAATCCGAATGAATGAGGGTAAAGTTGTCCTGCCGTTTGAGATGTATGAAGATATGGGATTGCTTTTTACCGTAAATCAGATTAAAAAATTTCTGCCGCTGTATATGGAATTGAACAATAATTTCCGGACTACTTTCAATAGAGGAAATACACCTAATGAACTGCACGACCCTAAATCTCCAAAAGAAATTGTTTTTGGTGACAACATCAAATCGTTCCTGAAAAGCGGTGAAATGGATATAAATGAACTTCGCAGAAATCTGATAAAAAGCGATATGCCTGATGAACTTCGTGTACAGATGTTTTCTGAACTGATGAAAATTGATAATGTAAAGCCAATCAGTAAAAACGCATTATGTCCGTGTGGAAGCGGTAAAAAATATAAACGGTGCTGTGGAAAGGATAAATAATGAATGGACGTGTGAAAACGTTTCCAAAAATCTTAAAAGTACGTAATATGTGTAAAATAACAGGTAGAAGCATATGACAAAGATTCGAGGAGTAGTAGAGAGAATAACATATCAGAATCCAGAAAACGGCTACAGTGTGCTGCGTGTGGCTGTAAAAGGCTATAATGAACCCATAACGGTTGTGGGGAATCTGATTGACGCAAATATTGGCTCGATTCTTTTAATCGAGGGAGACTGGAAAGTCGATAAGAAATACGGCAGTCAGTTTATTGCGCAGAAGTGGGAGGAAACTGTTCCTGCTACTGTATTCGGAATTGAAAAATATCTCGGCAGCGGTCTGATAAAAGGCGTAGGTCCGAAGTTCGCCAAAAGAATTGTGAATCTGTTTGGTATGGATACCATTTCAGTTATTGAGGACACTCCGGAACGATTAAATGAAGTGGATGGCATCGGCAAAAAGCGTGTGGAAATGATTGTGAAAAGCTGGGAACAGCAGAAAGAAATCAAAAATATCATGCTTTTTCTGCAAGGTCACGATGTCAGCACGTCTTTTGCTGCAAAAATTTATAAAACATATGGCAATGACAGTATCGGGATTGTGAAGTCAAACCCATATA
>WFLX010315390.1_pt1 | contig 20676 bp, 17 predicted proteins | sample 4967041 | NCBI WGS metagenome assembly WFLX01 (sample SAMN12857096, study PRJNA449069) | gut metagenome | isolation source: stool from male and female vole | host: Microtus ochrogaster | place: USA:Florida | collected 2017
GACTGTGCTAAACTCGGGGTCGAGCATGGGGGTATCGTCAGACAAATAGGTCTCTTCGTCGTGCAATAACTGAACGCTATACAGTCTTTTGTCACCCACGGTGACTTTCTTCACACTATCGTTCCTAATGAGGAAGAGGAGGTTGCGCCTTGTGGCATGAACGCTCTGCATATAGTCATAGATGTCCTCTATTTCGGGGTTCACCTTTCCGATGTAGTTATGCACCTGCGCGGCAAGTGTGCTAATGAGTGCTGCTTGGTCGTTGTTGCCCAAGGCATTGAAGTGGGCTTCCATCACTTGGTGAGCGGCAGCATATTCTTCGGGTGTCACTCCCACATTGTCGAGTGCCTCTATGTTGGCGCGCGCCTCCTCTACATAGCTGCCTTGGGGCGACTGGCTGATGTAGTGTTCAAAGGCTTCGCGGGTGTTGGCAGCCAATGCCTGCACATACAAAAGGGAGTCGAGTTTCTGCTCGGCATCGACCTGATAGAAGCCATCGGGATGCGCATCGATGAAATGACGAATGGTCGATGTGGAGAGAGAGGCGGAAGCTGCTTTCCAATCGGCCCGTTCGGTGAAAAAGCGGTCGTTGAGATTCTTCAACTGCGAATAGTGGAAAGCATCTGGATTGTAAGTATCGAAGTATTCTTCGAGGGCTTTGCCCATGAGGTCATACTGATGAAGGTTCTGATAGTGTATGATACGGTCGTAAACGACACGCTCGTCAGCATCGTCGCCACCACGGAAGAAGAGATACCATGTGGCTACACCGCCCAATGTCACGATGACGAGAGAGACTGCCACAATGGTGCGGACAGCACGTCCTTTGGCAGATGATTCAGAAGTATTGCTTGTGGAAGGCATCTTTTCTATCTTTTTACATTGAAAAGTCGGAAGCATCGGCACCAACGCTGTCAGCAGACAGCACCTCCGACGATGATACATTATTTATAATAGTGTCCATGCTGACGGAATCTGCCGCCAATGTATCAGCCTCCAGCGTATCGACAGACATGATGGCCGCCATGGGCATCACAGGGTCTTCGTCCATCACGACGAGGTCGGCAATGGTGTCGCCCGTTCCTTCAAAAGCGTGCATGACGGGACGCGTGTTGCGGTCGAAGAGAAGGATGCCCATGATTGCCACAACGGAGAGGAAGAGAAAGCCCGTGGTGGAGTGGCGCACCACACGGCTACTGGAGGCATAACGCCACGAGACGTAGAAATAAACACACGAGAGGAGAAGCCAAACAATGCCCACCCATGTGAAACCGAACATCATGCTCTTGATGAGGATACAGATGAATATGCCAATCGCAACCATCAATCCAAGGTCGCTATAGGAATCTCTACGTTGCATGGAAAGTCGTCATGAACAATTTTTAATGAAATCTTTCGCAAAATTAGACATTATTGACGGAACAGCATCTATGTTGAACGGAAAAATTAGTACCTTTGCAACCAAATTAACGGAAAGCATGATGAAAAAACCACACAAACACTACATCTGCGGATGGTGCAGCGCACTGGTGGCATTGCTGTTCATAGCCTGCCAGCCGAATGGTCCTAAGGACGAACTGGAATTTTATGCCGTAGAGGCGCAAGAACATCAGACTGAGCCTCCACTCGACTTGACGGACGAGGACGATGAATTCGCCCAACTGCAATCGCAAGAGGAACGCGAATTGGACGTGAAGATAGACATGGAGTTTGTACGGTCTGACAACGAGCAGAAGACGAAAGTGTGCAAGCTCATCAACGACCTGTTGATTGAGCTGCTGCTGAAACAGTCGAGCGAACAGACACAAGAAGAGGCGATGGCGCAATACATCGCGGCAGCGAAGGAAGAGTTTCACAGTGACAACATTGCCAACATTTACCAAGACTACCTGACAGGAAGGGCAGAGCGCGGCATGAAGGATATTATCAACTATCGACTGATGGAGGAGACCTTCATGGGCGGCGCGCATCCAAGCCGACTCACCACTATCCTGCGTTTCAACACACAGACGGGCGAGTTCGTTTCACTTGATGCGGTATTTCCCACCGTCAACCAGCGTGAGCTGCAAAACCTGTTGCTGCACAAGCTGATGACCAACAACGGCGTGTTCACCATAGAGGGGCTGAACGAGAAGGGCTATCTGGAAATGAGCGATTTTTTCGTGAGCAAGAACTTTGCCATGCGAGCTGACAGCATTGAGTTCTACTACAATGAGTATGACATCGCCCCATACGCCTACGGTCCTACCACCATCTGCCTGAGTTATGAACAGGTGAAGAACATCATCAGCACAGAGTATAAACAGTGATTGTTCGGTCTGCCATGATGGAAGTCGATTGCCATCATGGGATAGCGTAATAAAAGAAGCGTGGCAGGATTGTTCCTGCCACGCTTTCTACATAGGAAAACCGTATGTGAGTTTCAGCGTGTCCATCACGAAGTACGAACGCACTTGCGAAATATGGGGGAATTCGCCCAATTTGTCGAGAATGAACTGCTGGTACTTCTGCATGCTGCTCACACAGACTTTCAGCAAGTAGTCGCCATCGCCCGATACATTGTAGCACTCTGTCACCTCGTTCCACAGCCCCACTGCATTGCGAAACTCGTTGGCAATGGTCTTGTTTATCTGCTTCATGGAGATGTTGCAGAACACCATGAAGCCACGTTCCATCTTGTAGGCATCAAGCACGGCTACATAACCTTTGATATACCCCATGCGTTCCAAACGACGCTGACGCTCGTAGGTGGGTGTAATGGACAAATGAATCTGTTGCGCCAACTCCTTCGTGGTGAGTCGGCTGTTAGCTTGCAGAATGCGAAGAATCTGCAAGTCGGTCGCGTCAAGCTCGTGGGTGTAGGTCTCCATCGGATTGTCTTTTGAGCAGTTCTGTATATAGTCGTTGTACAGGCAGTCCCATCACGTTGAAATAAGAGCCTTCGATGCGAATGACTGCCACCAAGCCTATCCACTCCTGAATGCCGTATGCTCCAGCTTTGTCGAAAGGATGGTAGTTGTCAACGTAATAGGCAATCTCCTCGTCGGTCAAGGGTGCGAAGAACACTTTCGAGGTGGAGGCGAACTGCGTGGTCTTCTCTTTCGTCACAATGGACACCCCCGTGATGACTTCGTGGGCATGACCTGAAAGCTGACGAAGCATCCGAACAGCATCTTCCCTATCCTTGGGTTTGCCGAGCACTTGCCCGTTGTCATAGACAATGGTGTCGGCTGTAATAATCAGTTCGTCGTCAGCCATCGTGCGCTTGTAGGCTTCGACCTTCTTGCCCGATATATGGATAGGAATTTCCTCTCCCCACAACGTGTCGGGATAACTCTCGTCAATGCCTTGCAACGTGCGTACCTCGAAAGGAACGCCAAGTCCGCCCAGCAGTTCTTTGCGCCGAGGCGAATTGCTTGCCAATATCACTTTGTAGTCTCCTACCAACCGAAGGCAGTGCTGTTGTGCATCCATAAGTCTTGTGCTTTGAGAATTTGTTCGAGAATGTCGCGAGCGCACCCCTGTCCCCCGTTCTTGTGGGAGATGTAGGTACACACCGCCTTGATTTCGGGTGCAGCATCGGCAGGACAGCAGGGCAATCCACACTGCCGAAGCACCTCATAGTCGGGAATATCGTCGCCAATGTAAGCGATTTCCTCGTCCTGAAGGACGTATTTCTCTTTCAGGTCATTGTAAACCTTGATTTTGACGGAAGCACCGAGAATCACGTCTTTCAAACCGAGGCTTTCATAACGGATTCGGACAGCCTCTGTCCGTCCCCCAGTGATGATGGCAAGAACCAAGCCGCACTTCACGGCATGCTGCATGGCATAGCCATCCTTGATGTTCACCGTGCGCATGGGGTCGCCATTGGGATGCTGCGGAATGGTTTCGCACGACAGGACACCATCCACATCGAAGAACACGGCACGTATCTTAGTCAAGTCGTAGTTAATCATTATAGATGCTTTCTGAGATAAGTTCATAGATTTTTAACAAGTTGGGCGTTGAGGACAGCAGTGATTGATGCTTGTCCAACACGCTCTTGTCTTGACGGACGGCAGGACCAGTCTGTGCCTCATGAGGCGACATCGTATGAAGTTTGTCCGCGGTTTCTTCTATCAGCGGAAGCATCACGCTGAACGGGAGATTACCATGCTCTTTTAGCAACTGCGCCCCGAGCGTGAAGCAATGGTTGGCAAAGTTGTTACAGAAGACTGCGGCCAAATGCAGGTATTTCCGATTGTCGCTATCCAGTTCATACACGGTATCAGAAATCGTCTTTGCCAACGCCAGCAGCAGTTCCTTGTCCTTCTGCTGAGCGGATTCGACAAAGCAAGGGATGACCCTGAAATCCACGTCCTTATATCTGGAGAAAGTCTGCATCGGATAGAACACACCACGTCGCGCTGTTGGCAACACATCCACATGAAGGCTACCAGCTGTGTGAACAAAAAGTTGGTCCTCCCTACCCTTTTTCAGTTGATTGGCCACCCGTTCCACCGCATCATCTTTAAGCGCAAAGATAAAGATGTCGACGTTTGTGGGCACTGCTGCCAAATCGACCGTATGCGCGCATTTCAGCACTTTCGCCAACGCACTGGCGGATTCTTCTGTACGGCTATACACTTGCACGATTTCATGACCAGCACGAAACAATGCCTTACCCAAGTTTGTGGCAAGATTGCCCGCTCCTATCAATACGATTTTCATACACGCCAACGACTTCAATCCTCTTCGGGGAATGACCCTATATGCACATTCTCCCACTTCAACTTGTCCTCGTCCTGTGGCTTGCGCTCAATGGCTGGATAGCCAAAACCGATGATGCATTCGGCTGTCAGGTTCTCCGGGTATCTCAACAAGAAACGAAGCACATTGTCTGATGGCTCACCATTCTCCATGAAGCGGTTGCGAATCTGACACCAGCATGAGCCAAGACCGAGATCTGTAGCTTGATACTGCATGGTGACAGCTGCCAACGAGGCATCCTCACACCACGCATCAGTCACATCGCGGTCGCCCAACACAACCACCGCCACTTTGGCGCCAGCGATAAACTGACTGCCCATCGAACGGCAAAGCGAAATCTTCTCAAGCAACACGGGGTCGTCCACCACCACAAAGTGCCATGCACGAGTACCTTTACTGGTCGGCGACATGAGGGCTGCACGAAGAATCGTCTGCAAGTCCTCTGCCTGTATTTCTTGTTCCGCAAACTTACGAACACTACGGCGCTTCTGCACCAAATCCTTAAAATTTTCCATAGGTCTATAAGAAAAATGTGTGATTTTTGTGGTAAAGGTAGAAAACTTTCCACACATAAGAAGAATATCTGGGGAAGAATCCATATCTTTGCAAGTATATTTCATGGAAAACAAGAGGTTTTGGTTAGGGAAAAGGCTAAGGCGTTGTTACTTTTGCCACCCAACAGACAAAGCCCCAACAATTTAACCAAGGTAGTTTGCCAAAGAAAGAAAATATGTCTAAGAAAACAACCAATCGTATGTGGATATGGATAGGCTGCTTGGTCATGGCTGTCATGCTGGGCGCAGTGTATATGTTCAAAAGCGGCTATCACCCCGATGGCACTGCGTATCTCTATATTGATGAGGACGACAACTATGATTCCATCTGCCATAAGATTGAAATCGTGGGGCATCCTACCAACATGGGAGCGTTTCGCCTCTATGCACAGGCTTTGAACCTCAAGCAATACTTACACACAGGGCGATACGAAATCAACGACGGAACCAGTGTGCTGACGCTGGTGAGGCATCTACGCAACCATCAGCAAACACCCGTCAACCTGTTGGTGCCCTCTGTGCGCACCCTGACAGAAATGGCTGGCAGACTGAGCCAACAACTGATGGTCGATTCTGTGGCAATCATCCGATATATGCAGGATGAGAACAACTTGAAGACCATCGGATATAACAACGAAACACTCCCTGCCTTGTTCATTCCCAACACATACGAAGTGTATTGGGACATTTCAACAGAAGACCTGTTCGCTCGTCTCCAAAGGGAGAATGCGGCATTCTGGAATCGTAATCGAATACAACTGCTGGAGAGACTGGGCGAATATGCAGGTGAGCAAATGACCAAGGAGAAAGTGGTGACACTGGCATCAATCGTCGATAGTGAGACTTCCAACAACAGCGAGAAGCCCACGATTGCAGCACTATACATGAATCGTATGCGCAGACAAATGGCACTGCAGAGTGACCCGACCGTCATCTTCGCGGTGGGTGACTTTTCCATTAAACGAGTGCTTCACGAGCATCTGAAGGCAGAATCGCCTTATAACACCTACCGCAACATCGGATTGCCACCAGGTCCGATTCGTGTGCCCAGCATTGCTGGCATTGACGCTGTGCTCAACCACAACACAAACGATTACATCTATATGTGCGCAAAGGAAGACTTTTCGGGGACACACAACTTTGCAGTGTCGTATGCAGAACACCAACGCAATGCCGCCCGATACGTCCATGCGCTAAATACAAAGGGAATCAAACGATAGAGACACAACATCATAACGACAGTTTTAGATTAGCTTAATGAAAAAAGAAATGAAGAAGTTTGTTTTACCGCTACTGCTGATAGCCTCGACCACGCTGTCTGCCCAACAACGACCTAAGGAGTACACACCCTCACCAGTTGTAGGCACTCCATGGAATGCACCGGGGAATGCGAACCCGTTCATTCCTGGCTACTTTGCCGACCCCACCATCCGAAAGTTCGGCGACACATATTATCTATATGCAACAACCGACGGTACTGGTAACGGCTATGGTCCAGCACAGGTGTGGGTGAGCAAGGACTTCGTCAACTGGAAAAACATCGTGATGAACTGGCCAACGACAGAAGTGGTGTGGGCACCTGACGTGGTACAGCAACCCAATGGAAAGTTCCGTTACTACTATTGTGNGCCCTGCAACATCNACATTGGCGAGAGTGACNNGCCAATCGGTCNGTGGCACAACATTTTGAACAAGGAAGATGCCGTAATGGTGCCTGACCGATATATACACAATGTCATTACCCTCGACCCACAGCTATTTGTGGATGAAGACAAAAGCCAATATCTCTACTTCACTACATGGGGTATCTACAATGGCTTCGGATGTGGTGTAGCGAAACTGAAGGACGGTGACTTCGACCTCAACGCACTCGCTGAGGGTGTAACGAAGGATGCCCGCCGATGGAACGAGAACCATCCCTTCCCTATCGCTGCCGACGAGTTCTTTACAGAGAAACGGCTCATTCCCAACACAGAACTGAAAGACATCTTTGAAGCACCTTTTGTGTTCAAACGCAACGGAGTCTATTACTTCACCTATTCTTCTGGCTCATGCCACACCGACACCTACCGTGTACAATACGCCACGTCCACTATTGGTCCTATGGGTCCATTCACATACAAAGGTGAGATTCTCACCACCAATGAGGACGAGACGGTGCATGGTCCAGGACATCACTCCATTCTCAAAGAAGGGAAGAAGTATTACATTGTTTATCATAGGCATAACAATCCAAAGTCTATTCATGGTTTTAACAGGCAAGTATGTATAGATGAACTGAAATTTGATGAGAAAGGAGACATCATCCCCATCATTCCGACCCATAACGCCATAAATGTTGACATCTTCAAAAACGACAAATACAAGAACCTTGCACGAGGAGCAAAGGTCACAGCTTCGTCCTATTATGACGAATGGTTCAAGCCTGAATATGCCGTGGACGACAACAACGCAACGCTGTGGAAGGCACGCCACTGCAACTGGGACGACCTCCATAGCTCCACATCCCATAGTGAATGGCTACAAATCGACCTCGGAACACCGATGAAGTTCAACGAAGTGTGGACACAATTTGAATACGCCACTTTTTTCTATCAATACAAGATTGAGACTTCTGTAGATGGCAAGAAGTGGTTCATGTATGCTGACCGCACGGACAACACCCAACAAGGGTCACCCATGATTGACAAGGGAAAGGTAACGGCTCGGTATATCCGCATCAGCATCACTGATACACAGAAAAACGGGCACATGCCAGCTATATGGAACGTGAAAGTGTGGAAGAAAGCCCCAGTCTTGCCCCAAACAGACGTGGAAAGCAACGACGGATACCCAGGCATGCACAAACAGGATGTAGAGGCTGACAGCCGCAACATCCCCTCTTCATCCATCTTTATTGATGCAGGACTTACGGCAACTTTCAACAAACAAACGGACAAGCCATTTGATGTCAACGAGTTAATCAGCTATCGTATCAATCAAGGTGAGCCTCAACCTTCCATGACATTCAAAGCAAATAAGCCTATTCGTACCCGTGTGAAGGATGGACGATGGGGCTTTTTCTTTAACGGCACACAAAGACTGGTCAGCGATGCAACTCTGCCAACAACCTACCGATACAACTCTCCTTACACCATTGCAGCATGGGTGCTGAGCACTAAAGTTGGTCCCGTTTCCACCGTGGTGTCGTTGTCCTCGTCACGTGCAGACCTTGCCACAACAGATTTCCGTTTAGGTACTGACCCAGCCACAGGTCTCATCAATCACAATGGCTCGTTTGAAAGTAGCGGTGCATCTCAAGAAATTAAAGACGGCGAAGGAAAATGGCAGTTCTGGGTCATTACTTTTGATGGTTGGATGGAACGTGCCTATCTGAACGGTCAACTGGTGAAAGAGAAGAACAATTTCCTCATGGTTCGCCCTGATGGTCATATCACGATTGGAGCTGACGCATCAGGCGCAAACAACTTCATGGGCTACATCAGCAGCCTATTCATCATGCCCAAAGCGCTGACAGACAAAGAGGTTAAGAAGATGTACAATATGTCAAACAACATCAACATTACCTCCCTGGGTGACGATGACTTTGAGGAGATTGACCCCGACAGCAAATTTGAACTTACACCCGACATGAAGCCGACATTTGAAAAGAAAGAGGCATTCACATTGAGTGCCATAACAGGCGACTTCAACAATGCTCCCATAGAAAATGGCGGCGAGATGTATCAGGAGGTGAAAGGTGACTTTGTTGTGATGACCACCATCGATGATATGGAAGGACAGAACCAGCACAATGTGAAGGGGTACAACGAAGGTGGCATCCTCATCACAGACGACAAAGGCACGTTCTACCAGTTGGGAGCTTTCCCGCTCTACAACTGCGGCAACATGTTCACGGTGCTGAGTAGCCATGACCGCCCACAGTATCCAAACTACAAAGGATACGAATACGACCCTTACATTCTGTTTGAACGTCGTGGCGACCAACTCTTTGCCCGAACNAGCAAGGACGGCAANACGTGGAACAACATGCCAGGCTCACNCGTTAAGGTGACAACGCCTACACTGAGAATAGGTGCATACCAAACAACCTACAACGAAAACAAATCTTGGGTGAAACTCAAANATTACATCANCTATCAAAAGAANTAATANCTATAATATGACTAAATATCACAACATTCTTAAAAGCCTGCTGTGGTTGGGCATGACCATCACAACAATCACCGCCGTGGCACAACGTACAGAAACAGTGCTGCGCGACGGTTGGAAGTTCTCACGCGGAGAAGGGCTGGATGCTGTTGCTCCATCGCAAGTAGGCTTCAACGACAAAAAGTGGCAAACCGTACAGGTGCCTCATGACTGGGCTATCAGCGGTCCTTTCGACAAGGATATTGACAAACAGATTGTTGCCATTGAACAGAACGGTGAGAAAGAAGCTACAGAGAAGACCGGTCGCTCGGGGTCTTTACCTTGGATTGGACAAGGCTGGTATCGCACAACCTTCACTGTCGAGAAAGGTTGTCCCCGAGTCCTTCTCAATTTCGATGGAGCCATGGCTGAACCAGTTGTGTATGTGAACGGAAAGAAAGCAGGCGAATGGAAATATGGATATACACCTTTTAACATTGATGTCACACCATTCGTGAACAAAGACGGTTCACCCAACACATTGGCAGTTCATCTTCAGAACGTAGAAGAAAGCAGCCGTTGGTACCCCGGTGCAGGTCTATACCGTCCAGTCACGCTGATTCAGACACAGAAGACCGCTATAGAACAATGGGGCATCGAAGCCAACACATTGGCGTTAAATCATGGAAGTGCCACAGAAGAACTGAAAGCCCAGATTGTGGGTTTGAAGCCCAATACCATTTATGCTGTAGAGTTCTTCATCAAGACAGAGGATGGCACTACGTGCAAACTCCTCGCACAGGTTGACGACAATGGCACAGCAGCCTCGATTGTCAACATCAATAAGATTATTCCATGGACTCCAGAAACACCGAGACTCTACGACTTACAAGTATCACTCTACACCATCAAGGACGGAAGACCTAACCAGTTGCTTGACCGACAAGTGAAGAAGATAGGATTCCGAACCATAACGTGCTCTGCCGACGATGGTTTCCAACTGAATGGGCAAACACGTAAGTTCAAAGGGGTCTGTTTGCACCATGACCTCGGTATGTTGGGTGCTGCAATTAACAAGGCTGCCCTCATCCGTCAGGTGGAACTCTTGAAGAGCATGGGGTGCGATGCTATCCGCACAGCACACAACACGCCCAGCCAAATGCAGATGGAAGTTTATGATTCGCTCGGTATGATGGTGATGGCAGAGAGTTTTGACATGTGGGTATATCCCAAGTGCAAGAACGGCTATGCGCGATTCTACAAAGAATGGTGGAAAGACGATATTAGTAATCTCGTTTTTTCCAATCGTCTCCACCCCTCCATCGTTATGTGGTCTATCGGCAATGAGATTCCTGAACAAGGTTCAAAGGACGGTAACCGCATGACTCGTGATATGCAGAACTTGGTTCACCGTCTTGACCCCACCCGCCCTGTAACATCTGGAATGGACCGCATTGACAATGCTATCGCATCAGGGTTTGCACAAGTACTTGACATCCCTGGCATCAACTACCGCACACAAAGATACCACGCAGCTTACGACAAACTGCGTCACGGCTTCATCTTGGGTAGCGAAACCGCATCCACCGTTTCTTCACGTGGTGTATATAAGTTGCCTGTTAAACGTGCAGACAACACTCCCCACGATGATGGTCAGTGCTCCAGCTACGACGTGGAGGCTTGTCAGTGGTCGAACATCCCTGAAGACGACTGGCTTCTGCAAGACGACCAACCTTGGGTGATAGGCGAGTTCGTATGGACAGGCTTTGACTATCTCGGAGAACCCACTCCTTACGATAACTACTGGCCCAGCCGCTCCTCATATTTCGGCATATTCGACCTTGCAGGACTGCCCAAAGACCGCTACTACCTCTATCGTTCCCATTGGAACAAGGAGGAATCAACAATCCACCTCCTGCCCCACTGGACATGGCCAGGACACGAAGGTGAAACTATCCCTGTCTATTGCTACACAAACTACCCCACGGCGGAACTATTTGTGAACGGAAAGTCTCAAGGCAGAATCAGCAAACAAACGACAGCGCAATCTCCTTCGGGCAAGGATGGTCGCATAACTGACATTAACGACCCTTGCATTGACCGTTATCGTCTTCGTTGGAACAACGTGAAGTACGAACCAGGAGAACTGAAAGTACTCGTATATGACACAAACGGAAAAGAGGCTGGCACCCAAACAGTCAAGACCGCAGGAGCAGCATCGCAAATCCAACTTACAGGCGATTTAGGGACTCCCATCAAGCCACTTAAAGCAGATGGTGAAGACATGACCTTCATCACAGTCAACATCCTTGACAAGAACGGCAATCTCGTGCCAGATGCTGATACTCCCATCGACGTTCACGTATCAGGTGCAGCCCGATTCAAAGGAATCTGCAACGGAGATGCCACCAGCCTCGAAATCTTCACAAAGCCCACAATGCGAACCTTCCATGGTCAACTCGTCATCGGCATTCAGAGCAATGGCAAATCAGGTATTGCCACCATCAAGGTGACTGGCAAAGGAGTGAAACCTGCCACCATTACCCTCAATGCCCATTAACCCATATATTGCAGAATATGAATTACGGTTTCGTCAAAGTCGCATCAGCCATTCCTTCGTTGAAGGTAGCTGACTGCACATACAACATCCAACAAATAGAAAGCCTCATCGTACAAGCCGAAGGTAAGGGCGTAGAAATCATCGTATTCCCCGAGCTTTGTATCAGTGGCTACACATGTGGTGACCTTTTCGGTCAGCAACTATTGCTTGAGAAGTGTGAGGAAAGCCTCTTCAAACTCCTTGACTTTACCCGTTCCCTACAAATCATTTCCCTCGTCGGCATGCCCGTTATGGTAGGTGGACTGCTAATGAACTGCGCTGTCGTGGTGCAGGGTGGAAAGATTCTCGGTGTAGTACCTAAAACCTTCCTGCCCAACTACAAAGAGTTCTACGAACGACGTTGGTTTGCCCCCTCCACTGCTACAGATGACCAGCAGGTGCATCTCTGTGCACAGACAGTTCCATTCGGACGTAACCTACTCTTCCACACTCAAAGAACCACCTTTGCCATTGAACTCTGCGAAGACCTTTGGGCTCCCGTTCCCCCCAGTAGCGAGCAGGCTTTGCGAGGAGCCGAAATCATCTTCAACCTAAGTGCATCGAACGAACTCATTGGCAAGAACCAATACCTGCTTTCCCTCATCAGTCAGCAGAGTGCCCGTTGTATTGCTGGTTATGTTTACAGCTCCTGTGGGTTTGGTGAATCTACTCAAGATGTGGTCTTTGCAGGCAATGCCCTCATCTACGAAAACGGCAGCCTCATTGCCCACAGCAAGCGTTTCTGTCTTGAAGAACAAATGGTCATCAGCGAGATAGACACCGAACGTCTGCTCACAGAACGTCGCCACAACACGACTTTCTCAGAGAACGTACGCCTCATCGCTCATTCCTCCCCCCTCACCTCCCCCCCCTCCATAGTCCACGTCCAATGCCAGACAGTCAATCCTGCCGACGAATTCAAACTGACTCGCAGAATCAATCCTCACCCCTTCGTGCCAAGTGGCTGTACGCTTGATGAACGTTGCGAAGAAATTTTCTCCATTCAGACATCAGGACTCGCAAAGCGTATCATCCACACAGGTGCCCACAGCGTTGTCCTCGGCATCAGTGGCGGACTTGACTCCACACTCGCTTTGCTCGTTTGTGTCAAGACCATGGACTTACTCAATCGCTCACGCAAGGAGGTCATCGGTGTTACCATGCCTGGCTTCGGCACAACAGACCGCACCTACCACAACGCTATCGCTCTGATGAAGTCACTCGACATCACCATCAAGGAAATCAGCATCAAGGAGGCTTGTATCCGTCATTTCCTCGACATCGACCATGACCCTAACAACCATGATGTGACTTACGAAAACAGCCAAGCTCGTGAACGCACCCAGATACTCATGGACGTAGCCAACCAATGCAACGGTTTCGTTATTGGCACTGGCGATCTCAGCGAACTAGCACTCGGATGGTGTACCTACAACGCTGACCACATGTCCAATTACGGTGTAAACAGCTCTATCCCCAAAACCCTTGTCAAGTACCTTGTCAAATGGGTTGCTTTGACAAGCGTCGATGATGACTCCAAAGCCACGCTACTCGACATCATCGAGACCCCAATTTCACCAGAGCTAATCCCTGCCAATGACGATGGTACAATCCAACAGAAGACAGAAGACCTCGTTGGACCATACGAACTCCACGACTTCTTCCTCTACCATNNCCTCCGCCTCNGTTTCCGCCCTGCTAAAATTCTCTATCTGGCANAACNAGCANTCANCAAGCAAGCGAATCCTGAAANTGCANAAGATGGCATGCCCGTGGNCATCNANGACGAAGATACCATCCGCAAATGGCTCAAGACCTTCTGTCGCCGTTTCTTCACCCAGCAGTTCAAGCGCAGCTGCCTGCCCGATGGCCCCAAAGTTGGCTCCGTCAGCCTCTCACCCCGTGGCGACTGGCGCATGCCGAGCGACGCCAGCAGCAACGACTGGCTAACAGACGTAGAAAATTAGTCCCGTCCATCTTATATGTGACAACAGAATTGCCCCAAAATCAGTTCAACAACCCTCATTACATTATCCATTTAACCCCAAAAACGACTTATATGCCAACAGTTGACGACAAAAAAGTGATATTCTCGATGGTCGGAGTGAGCAAGACCATCCAGCAGAATCAGAAACAAGTACTCAAAAACATCTACCTCTCTTTCTTCTATGGTGCAAAAATCGGCATTATCGGTCTCAACGGTGCAGGTAAATCCACCCTCATGAAGATTATTGCTGGCATCGACCAACAATTCCAAGGCGAAGTAGTGTGGAGTCCTGGCTACACCGTTGGCTATCTGCCACAGGAGCCACCACTCAACGAAGAGAAGACCGTGAAGGAAAACGTTATGGAAGGTGTACAGCACGTATATGACGCCCTTGCCGAGTACGACCAAATCAACGAGAAGTTTGGTCTGCCTGAATACTACGAGGACCCCGACAAGATGGAGAAACTCATGACCCGTCAGGCAGAACTGCAAGACATCATTGACGCCACTGACGCATGGAATATGGACTCCAAACTTGAACGCGCGATGGATGCTCTCCGCTGTCCTCCAAGTGACTGGAGTGTAAAGAACCTTTCAGGCGGTGAACGTCGCCGCGTAGCCCTCTGCCGACTCCTGCTCCAAAAGCCTGACGTGCTCCTACTTGACGAGCCAACCAACCATCTCGACGCAGAAAGCATCGACTGGCTGGAGCAACACCTCCAGCAATACGAAGGTACAGTCATTGCCGTTACCCACGACCGCTACTTCCTCGACGATGTGTCAGAATGGATTCTGGAACTCGACCGTGGCGAGGGCATCCCATGGAAAGGCAACTACTCTTCATGGCTGGAGCAGAAGAGCAAGCGCATGGAACAAGAAGAGAAGACTGCCTCAAAGCGTCGCAAGACCTTAGAACGCGAGCTGGAATGGGTGCGCATGGCTCCGAAAGCACGCCAAGCCAAAGGAAAGGCACGTCTGAACTCCTACGACAAGATGCTCAACGAGGAGCAGAAACAAAAGGAAGAGAAGTTGGAGATATTCATCCCCAATGGTCCTCGTCTCGGCAATAAGGTCATTGAAGCACAACACGTTGCCAAGTCCTTCGGAGACAAGGTCCTCTTCACCGACCTCAACTTCAACCTGCCTCCCAACGGTATCGTAGGTGTGATTGGCCCCAACGGAGCAGGCAAGACGACCCTTTTCCGCCTCATCATGGGCATGGAACAAGTCGATGGTGGCACCTTTGAAGTGGGTGAAACAGTGAAGTTGAGTTATGTAGATCAGCAGCATAAGGACATCGACCCTGAAAAGACCGTCTATCAGGTGGTGAGCGGCGGAAACGAAACCATCCGTATGGGTGGCAAAGACATCAATGTGCGCGCCTACCTCTCACGCTTCAACTTCAATGGAGCCGACCAAGAGAAGAAGTGCGGTGTACTCTCTGGCGGTGAGCGCAACCGTCTCCACCTCGCCATCGCTCTGAAGCAAGAAGGCAACGTACTCCTGCTCGACGAGCCAACCAACGATATTGACGTGAACACACTCCGTGCTTTGGAAGAAGGACTCGAAGCCTTCGCTGGCTGTGCCGTCATCATCAGCCATGACCGCTGGTTCCTCGACCGCATCTGTACCCACATCCTCGCCTTTGAGGACGAGGGCAACATCTTCTACTTTGAAGGTTCTTACACAGACTACGAAGCGAACAAGGCAAAACGTCTTGGATTAGAAGAACCTAAACGAATCAGGTATCGCAAATTGATAGACGAATAGAACAAGGAAAGACAACAGAAAAGGCTCCGTTCTGCATAACAGAACGGAGCCTTTTTTATACAACATGATACAGAAGCAGATATCGGTCTGCTAATAATGCTATGACACAATCAGCAGAACATCCCTTATATTCCTTTGACAGGATGACTAGACATGAATCGTAAGGAAATTCGGTGTGAGCATGGTTCCATACCCTCAAAATCGGAGTCCCCGACTCCGACAGACCGATGTCCCCGACTCCGATTGGTCGGAGTCGGGGACATCGATTTTTGAGGGGAGTTTATTATACAAATTCCTCCCAACAAGAAACGCCTCGGATTTTCCGAGGCGTTTCTTGTTAACGTCAAACCTTAATTCATGATGGCAAAGTAATCTACAATACCAACAAGTTTCCCACGGTCCGTCACGAGCAGTGAGTGAATCTTGTGGTTGCGGAACATCTGTTGGATGGTGGTAAGTTTGGCTTCGGGCGAGATTGTCTTTGGCGTGGTGGTCATCACTTCACTGACGGTGAGGTTGAGGAAGTTCTCACGCGCCCCTTCAACAGCACGGCGAATATCACCATCGGTGATGATGCCGAGGATTTTACCGCCCTCCATCACAATACCCAAACCGAGTTTGCCACCACTGATAATCATCAAGGCGTCAGACAGCAGCATGGTGGGTGGCACAATCGGGAAATTGTCGGTGTACATCACATCCTTTACCTTTACCAGCAACTTTCGACCAAGCGAACCGCCAGGATGGAACAGGGCGAAGTCTTTAGCACGGAACTTGCGAACCTCCATCAAGGCACAAGCCAACGCATCACCCATTGCCATTGCTGCTGTGGTGCTGGAAGTTGGAGCAAGATTAAGCGGACATGCTTCATGCTCCACGCCACAAAGAATGTGATAGTCAGAGTGTTGTGCCAACAAAGAATCTCTATCGCCCGTCATCGAGACGATTGGGATGTGGCGTTCCTCAAGCGCAGCTATGATGCGTAACAATTCATCGGTGTTGCCCGAATTGCTAAGCATGAAGAGCACATCATTGTTCATAATCATGCCCAAATCGCCATGCAGGGCATCCAACGCATTCAAATAAATGGCTGGAGTTCCTGTCGAAGCCAAGGTGGCTGCTATCTTCGCCCCCACATGTCCCGACTTGCCCACACCTGTCACCACGACATGTCCTGTACAACGGTGTATCAGATTCACCACTTGCTCAAAACTGTTGTCCAGCTGCGGGATAAGGTCAAGCAGTGCCTTTGCTTCGTCGCGCAAACACCGCTCTGCATATATCTTAGATTCCATACAAATTCGTCGTTTCTTAACAAGCATCATCACAGAGCAACACAAGTTCTTCAATCCATCAGGCTTGCTATCACACCATCCAAATCTGTCAGAGACAGCATGTTAGGACCATCAGAGAGCGCATGGTCAGGGTCAGGGTGTACCTCGAAGAAGTAGCCGTTGGCACCGAACGCCTTGGCTGCCAATGCCATGGCTGGCACAAACTCACGGTTGCCGCCCGTCTTGCCACCAGCAGCCCCAGGACGCTGAACCGAGTGAGTACAATCCATAATGACCGTGTCGGTAAAGTGGTGCATGTCTGCTATGTTACGGAAGTCAACCGCCAAGTTGTTATAACCATAGATATTGCCGCGTTCGGTCAGCCACACATGGTCGTTGCCACTTTCGCGCACTTTCTGCACAGGAAACTCCATGTCTAACCCCGAAAGGAACTGAGCCTTCTTGATGTTGACAATGCGTCCAGTGCGAGCTGCAGCCACCAGCAAATCAGTCTGTCGGCACAAAAAAGCAGGAATCTGCAACACATCGATCACCTCGCCCACGGGTTGTGCCTGACAGCTCTCATGAATGTCTGTGAGAATGCGTAACCCGTACTTCTCCTTGATGTCTGACAGCATCTGCATGCCCTTTTCCAAACCAGGACCACGATAAGAATGGATGCTGGTGCGGTTTGCCTTGTCGAATGATGATTTGAAAATGATGTCAAGACCATGCTTCTCATTCAGTCGCACCAATTCCTGTGCCACTGTCTCAAGGCATGCCATGGACTCAATCACACATGGTCCTGCAATGATAGTGGGAGTCATAATTATCTATTGTTTGAGGGTCAGAAAGGATATTCACCATTATTCTCTTCGGGCTTTGTAGCTGCAGGGGTCGTAGGTTGCACTGGTTGAGCGACTGGTTGCGCTGCGGATTCTGCCGTAGAACGTGTAGTCAACATTTCCATATTATCGACCACGATGTCGATGGATTTACGCGAAATGCCTTGACGGTCGGTCCAATCGCGCGACTGAATCTTGCCCTCCACATACAGGCGGTCTCCTTTATGCACATACTTCTCCACCACCTCTGCCGACTTGCGCCAAAAGATGCAGTTGTGCCATTCTGTGCGTTCGGGCACTTGAGTGCCGTTCTGCAACACATAACCACGCTCGGTGGTTGCCAGTCGCACCTGAGCCACGCAGACACCTTGATCCAAATACTTCACCTGTGGGTCAGCCCCCACACGACCAATCAGCATTACCTTATTCATAGTCTTACTGTTTTGTTCATCAAATAATGGTCGAGAATAGTCATAGCAGCCATCGCCTCTACCACTGGAACTGCACGCGGCAGCACACAGGGATCGTGGCGACCTTTCACTTCGAGAATGGTCTCTTCGCCATCCTTGCTCACCGTAGATTGCGGACGCAACTGCGTAGCCACTGGCTTAAACAATACCCGGAACACGATGTCCTGCCCGTTGGAAATGCCACCTTGGATACCTCCTGAGTGGTTCGTGCGTGTGTTAATGTGTCCACCATCATTAAAGAAGATGTCGTTCTGCTCCGAACCTCTCTGCCCCACTCCATCAAAACCTTCACCATATTCAAAGCCTTTCACAGCATTGATACTCAGCATGGCAGCACCAAGGTCGGCATGAAGCTTGGAGAACGCAGGTTCACCCAATCCCACAGGACAGCCCTTCACCACCCCCGTGATGATGCCACCAATAGTGTCACCTTCAGCCTTGACATCCAAAATCAGTTGCTCCATCTGCTTGGCGACCTCAGCATCAGGGCAACGAACCGAGTTTGCTTCAATCTGCGTAAAGTCGTATTTTTGATAATCGCGGTCAATGGCAATGTGCCCTACCTGTGAGGTGTAGGCAACAACTTCAATGCCCAACTGACGGAGTGCCAGCTTAGCCAAAGCACCACCCACGCAACGTGAGATGGTCTCACGAGCAGAAGAACGACCGCCACCACGATGGTCACGCAAACCATATTTCTGTGTATAAGTATAATCGGCATGCGAGGGACGATAGACATTGCGCACATTCTCATAGTCACTCGAATGCTGGTTCGTATTGCGCACCACAAAACCAATGGGGCAACCCGTACTTTTTCCTTCAAACACACCAGAAAGCAGTTCCACCACATCGCCTTCTTGCCGTCCTGTCGTGATACGGCTCTGCCCTGGACGACGACGATTCAGTTCCGACTGGACAAATGTTAAATCAATCTCAATGTCAGCTGGCATGCCGTCCACCACACCACCGATAGCAGTACCATGACTCTCACCAAAGNNGGTCAATGTGAAAAGATTTCCAAAANTATTTCTCATCAATGACATCCTNCGCAGCTTCCGCCACAACNNCCGTCACAATTGCCACCACAACCGCCACAGCCACCCATGGCATTGAGCAAATCCGAAATTNCCTGATTGGTAGCAGNGCGATTCTNTACCACNCGCCCCACAAAGNGAAGGTCGAGACCTGCACGCGGATGGNTCAAANCCNNCANANCATTGTCTTNCTTAATTTCAATGATGGTAGCATTGAAACGACTACCATCCTCACCCTGCATGGCTACGATAGCACCTTCATAAATATGGTTGGTGTCCAACTTCCCATTGGGCATGAAGACCGAGAGAGGAACATCAATCATCAACTCATCCTTAAACTCACCATAAGCATCCTTACAAGGAATAGTAAAATCAAACTCATCACCCCGTGTAAGATTGACTACCGCCTCTTCAAATGCAGGCAGCACCACACCGAGCTTGCTGATAAACTGGAAAGGATGCCTTTCATTAGCCACTTCATCAGGTTCTTTGTCTTCCACACCTTCATCCACTGTGTAGAGCTTGTAAACCACAGTAATGTATCTATTATCTATCTCCATTTCTGTTTATGTTTTTAATGATTTATATAATGTTGCAAAGATACACAATTCTATTCACAATACATCATACATGATTCATAAATTGTCACGCAGCTTACTTTTGTTGACTAATTTAATGTGTAAATTATACCATGTTTGTCAAATGCGGCACATCTTCTATATAAACGTTCTTGCCCTGCAACAAATACTTGTTCGTTTTTTTCAACCTTTATCATTTGGGGAGCCTGAGGGCACGATTGGCACCGACGACCACTTGCCTATACTATAAAACCTGACTCATCCCAACTTCTGACTCTATTTCGAGACAATTTGTCTGTAGCGCCAATCTTGCGGCTTCTGTTGAAAATATACCGAGAGGGCATTCGTCTCGTACTCACCATCGTTACAAACTCCCTAAACAAACTCAATTTCTCAACACGACTTAAAGATTTTTTTCAATTACTTGTTGCCTATTAGCTGAATTTGTTGGTAATTGCCATTTGTTATTTACAAATTTCGTATCTTTGCACTTAATACTGATTGATTTATCTATATGAACATGAATAGGAAATATCTCACATACATTGCTTGCGGGACCATTGCCCTGCTGGTTTCTTGTCGTCAAACGACAACGGAGAAAAATGACAAAGGCAACGATGCCCCTCTCACGGAGGCTAAGCAATCCAAACAAAACATCGTCCGACAACATATCACGATTCCA
>WFLX010311133.1_pt1 | contig 20671 bp, 23 predicted proteins | sample 4967041 | NCBI WGS metagenome assembly WFLX01 (sample SAMN12857096, study PRJNA449069) | gut metagenome | isolation source: stool from male and female vole | host: Microtus ochrogaster | place: USA:Florida | collected 2017
TTTTTCGGCACTAATTCCTCTATACAGATCATTTCATACTGTCCTCGTTCTTCTCCTTTTGTTGTCAGCATTTCCTTCACCTTCCCTTTCTTTCTATTATATCACAGGTAGGCGAAAAAGCAAAGCTCTTGCTTGACTTTTTCGACAGACTGACTCCCGTGTCTGCAAAAGACAAGGGAGTAATTTTTTATGATTTGTTATATTCAATAATTTTGTCAATAATTCCCTGCGGAATGGGAACAGGTTCAAAAANAGGANGGTTTATGAAATATCCCTGCNACAAGTCAACGCCGCTTTCAATGACTGTTTTAAGTTCGCCTTCCGTTTCAACGCCCTCCGCAAGAACACGCNCATNTTTTGTTCTTGCAAGATTCACAAGACTACTTATAATAGTACGTCTGCTTATATCCTTATCACAACCGCTTATAATCGAACGGTCAATTTTTATGATATTCGGGTGGAGAGTAATAAGTGCATATTCACTGTTGTAACCCGTTCCAAAATCGTCAAGTGCAAGCTGAGCGTTCCAGTGTTCAAGACGTAGAAGTTTCCGGCTGTTGTATTCCTCGTTGAAATCTTCACTTTCGATTATTTCCATTACGATATATGGAAGCAAATCCATGTTTTCCTGTTCAACTATGTCAATGTCAAATGGTTCAAGTACGGAATTTGAAATTGTATTTATAAAAATATGAGTTCCATGTGAAATATTTCCTGCTTCANTCTNCTTNCGGAACGCCCTGAGAGACTCTGTCCATNTCAGACGTTCTATGTCANAAAGTTTAGCACCGGTTTTTGCAATGCGGAGAAGTTCTGCCGGAGAATGAAGAATTGCAGACTGCGGACGCATTAAAGCTTCATAGCCGTAGATTTCACCTGTCTTTGCTGAAATAATACTGTGAAACGCATATCTTATACGACATTCGTCAATAATCTTATTCATTTCCTCAACGCCCGTAATCAGAACAGAATCCTTTGCATAGGCGTTCATGTCGAACTCCGCAATAGCCCCCTTTGTGGTATGCTTGATTGTGTACATTGCAAAGTCTGCGTACTTCATAAGAAGTTCATGCGAAGTCGAATCGTCCGGATACCACGAAATTCCGGAACTTGCACGTATCTTATAATGTGTACCGTCGGAAAGCAGACAATAGCTGTCAAGTAAATTGGCACGTACTTTAGAAATAATATCACGTATTTCTTCCTTTGAGGAAAAACCCGAAAGACAAACATTAAATTCGTCCCCTGACAAGCGTGAAACAATACCGCCGTATTTCTGATATTGTTTAAGTACGGTAGCGGCTGTTTTGATACTAATCATCTCCGAAATCATGACNGTATGTATCATTTACNTATTTNAGATTATCAAGGTCTATCATCAGGAAAGCNGTNACTTTGAGATTTTCAGGGTGGCTGAAAAGTTCGTTTATCTTGTGATAATATGCGTGACGGTTGAGAAGTCCTGTAGTTCCGTCATAGTCACGCTCGTATTCAATACGCTGTTTTTCANGTACTGTGTTCGTNATATCCTGANGAACGCCGATAGNCTTGTTTNTGTTACATACAACGCNCAGGCGCNTCCAGCTTTTNCTGCCGTTTTCCTGTGCAATGCTGTATTCCTTNGAAAAACTCGTTTCAGAATTTTCGGGATTCATCGAAAGACATTCCCGAATAATTTCCCTTGTTTCCGTGGCAATTATATTTTCCAGAAAAAGCTGACGGCTTATCACAATATCTTCATTACAAGCAACCGGAAAATTTAGAAGTTTCAGCATACTCTGTCCGACAAAAACGCTGTCGTCCATATTGTCATACATAAATGTACAAAGTCCGACATCAGCAATACGAATCATTTTGGAAACCTGAGAAGAAAAGTTCTGAACATTTATCTGTAGCTGAGTGATAGCACTTGTAAGTTTGTCAAGTTCGTAAATATTGGTAGACTGAAAACGTAATACCTGATTATATTCCCTTTGTGAATTCATTGTCCTGATAACTGCCGAAAGAGGTTTTACAACGTTTCCGCAGCTTATGACTATTACAACAATACTTGTCGCAACTGAAATCAGTGCAGAAAACAGGAGCATCTTTATAAGATTTGTGAAAACAAACAGAACATCACTTTTTTCCGCAACTGAAATCAACGCCCACTGTTCATCTACATAAAAGCTTTCAGCGTCATAAAGGTTCATAATCTGTATATTCCCTACGGACGCAATGTTTGAATCCAAATTGAAATCATACATATTTTCATCAAGCTTCTTTGACGGACGTAAGGTTTCCTGTGTTCCTATGAGCCTGTTGAAAGCCGCACCGGAGTGCATACATATATTAAAATAATCGTCATTGTCCTTTCCGTTGCAAAGAACATAACACGCACTTTCGCTTACAAAATCATTCGGTGGCAGGTTGACAAGGAGAGTTTTTTCAGTAAGACCAATTCCGAGAACTCCGTAAACCGTGCCGTCGTCTGCGATAAGCGGAACAGTATATTTCATACTTCCCATACTGTTATGGTCAATTTTTGAAAAACCGCTCCAGCATCCGAGTTTTTCCATTGAAAGTTCATTGTTTTCCTGAGCATTTCTGATTGTTCTGTAATAAAAATCATAATTCTTGGTATCATCGGGGTCAGGCTCAAAACGTGCCTTCCAGCCCGAATCAAGGATAATCCCGAAATCTTTTGAAATAGACGAATAACCCATTTCCATAAGCAAATCATTATAACCCGAATCGGTAGACGGGTCAAGGTCACGGAGATATATTCCTGCCTTTGCTTCGTCCGCCATATTGTCACGGTACAGGTCGCCCGTTTCCAGAATAAGATATACATCATTGGAAAGACTTCTCCGCATAAGATATATAATACTGTCAACGGTGGATTCGATTATTTCACGGTTAAACTCCTTATCGGTCTGAATACGTGAAATGTCTGAGCCGTCCTGTTCAAGTCTGTCCATAATAATTGAATTTATTTCAGATGCCGACTCTTTTACAAAAGTCACTTTCTGACACAGTTCTTTTTCAACATAGCTTGTTCTGTTGCGTGTTTTCTCGACAAGAGTGTCATAGGCGTATTTTTTTATAAAAGTAAATTCACCGCCGAGAGCAAGAACGGAAAAAAATGTAATAAGCTGAAACAGTATCAGAAACATCATTGGAAGAAGCAGACGGACAAGCATTTTCTGTTTTTTTCCTGTTTTCTCAGCCGGACGGTTTAAATTCTGCTCCATAATGTATTTCTCCAAACTGTATAATCATTATTCAAGACCCGATGCTTCACGCAGACCTGAAGAAAACTGCTCATACCATTCTTCAAATGCACTGTCGGAAACATAGTCATTCATAACTTTTTCACGCTCCTCACCGCTGTTTATTCTTGCATATGCCTCATCATGAGCCTGCACAGCAGATTCATGAATAAAATCTCCTATAAAGTCTCTTGTATCAGATGTATTGTCAAAGGGTTTAGCTGTATAAAGCTTGTAGCTCTTGATTTCGTCAATAGCGACCTTCAAAGCACCGAGAAGCATACGGTCTTCTGCCTCCGAACCAAGTTTATCCGCTGAAATAAGGTCTGCATCATTTGCGTCTTTCTTTACGGGCATATATCCTGAACCGATTGAAAATGAAATATTGCGTTCTTTTTCAGTAAACCATTTAAGGAATACAGTGCAGGCATATTCTGTCTTTTCCTCTGATTTTGTAACAACCATTCCTGCTCCCTGCTGTACGAGATAAGGGTCTGTTCCCTCAAAATTAGGAACGTTCATTACAAGGGATTGAATCGGATATGAGTAATCGTCATCAATTGTAACCGATTCCGGAAAATACGCTGCTCCTGTAGTCGAACAGATAAGGGCAATTATCTGACCTATTTTTGCGTCGTCACTTCTGTAACGGCTCTGTGCGGTAAAATATCCCTTTACATAAGGCACATAATAATTTTCCCAAAGTTTTTTTATAACCGTTTTATCAATATTCAGACTGAATTTTCCGTCTTTATGTGTGACAAGCTCCGCACCGAGCTGTTTAGCACCGACAAGCATATAATTTGCGACGGAATCCCTGCCAAAGAAAGCCTTGCCGTCATTTTCAATATCGGGGGTGAGATTATCAGTATATTCATAATACTTTTCCGCTGTGTCAACAACACCCTCCCAAGTTTTAAGGTCGTCGGTACTTACGTTTTCAGAATCAGCGAATTTCTCCCAGTCAGTAAGGTTAAGCATCATAACCTCTGTACTTTTTGCAGTAGGGAAAATTTTCAGTCCGCCGTCCGCACTGATTCTTCCTTCTTCTATATATTCTTCAACATACTGACTGAGTTCTTCTTCCGTAAAATATTCCGAAAGGTCAACGACACAACCGAGTTTGTCAGCATCATAAGCGGTTTCAGAATAAGCTGCGAACATATTCGGTGCAGCTTCCGCACCTGCGTCCTCTTTGAGTGATGCAAGTACACTTTCTGAAAGTTCCGAAATACTTCCCTTGCTGTATGCCTCAACGACTATGCCCTGTTCACGTCCTATTGTTTCATTGAACTCTTTTACAGCATTATCAAAATTCTCCTGCTGTACACCGTTGTAATAGTGCCATATAGTAATTGCAACGGGTTTTTTCGGGTCAAGGTTATATTTTTTGACAGCGTCAGACTTTCCGCAGCCAAAAAATACAGTTGACATTATGCAGAGTGCTGATACCATAGCAATTATTTTTTTTATTCTCATAATAAATCTCCCTTATAATTTTAATGTTATTTATAAGTTTCGGATATTTGCAGTAAAAAATATTTTTGTATATAGTGCTGTAAAAAAACAATTAATATTTCCTGATGTTCTGAAAATTCCGGAATAATTTCTGATATATTTATCCTATCACAAATCTAAACCGGTGTCAATAAACATTTTGTAAATAAAAAATAATGACTACTTTTTTATTTCTTAACACATAAATATGTATCAAACGGAGTTTTTAAAATACATCATCATTTCATTAGTAAGACTGTAGTCATCGGGCTGACCGGATATATCTTTCTTTTCAGTCCATATAGCACTGCTGAGTTCGTTTTCGTCAAGAGTTATATTTTCATTTCCGTCAACCTCGCAGAAGAATCCGGCAAGAATACCGCCCGAAAATCCCCAAGGCTGAGACTTGTAATATCGTATATTCCTTACCTTAAGACCGACTTCCTCCATAACCTCACGGCTTACGGTTTCCTCAAAAGTTTCTCCTATTTCCGTAAAACCTGCAACAAGAGCATTATAAGAAACACCCCTGTTCTGAACATATCTTGTTATGAGAAGCCTGTCACCGCTTGTAACTCCGACAATTACAGCCGGATTCAGACGTGGATAAATAAGCCTTCCGCACCCTGTACATCTTACGGCACGTTCTGCACGGTAAAGCTCGGTTCTCTGTCCGCAGCGTCCGCAGTAGCAATTTGAACGATACCATTCGGAAAGATGATATGCAGTAAAGAGTGCAAAAAAATCCTCCTGATTAACATTTTCCGAATGTCTGAGAGTTTTTATATTTTTATAGAAATACCCGTCCGGAACTTCAATGTCTCTGTCACGGGCAAGAAAATAATTAACGTTTTCAATCGAAAACAGATATACAATATGTTCCGCTCTGAAAAGTTTATATACCGGAAACGGAGATTTGCAGTTTTCGCTGACAAGAACTTCATTTCCCTTAAAATGAAAAATCACGCTGTTCTTTTCTGGTTTCATGTCTGCTGAATAATGATTATCAAGCTTTTTCGGCAAAATATCCTGTAGCATAATATCATTCCCTCTCATCTGATTTTATCATATACATTATATCATATTCCCGTATAAATTGCAATAACCAAAATTTAAACTTACACGTAAATCAATAAGCTATATATACTCTCAGTATTATTATAAATTCCGGTATTCTTCAAAAATATCCATTATATCTTCCTTCAACTTATTCTGTAAGTCTTTATTTTTATAATAGTTTGTATATAATAACATTATTTTTCACAGAAAATTCCGTGTAACCCTTGACCTTTTTTACAAAAAGGTGTAAAATGTATTTAGAATATCCGGTAGCAGCCGGACATAAAACAATGGAGGTATGTTTAAAATGTCAAACAAATTTATAATTGAAACATCTGCAAGACACGTTCATGTTACTCAGGAACATCTTGAAATCCTTTTCGGAAAAGGCTATGAACTCACAAAGAAAAAAGACCTTTCTCAGCCGGGTCAGTTTGCCTGTGAAGAAAGAGTTACAGTAGTAGGTTCTAAAAAGGAACTCGCAGGAGTTTCAATTCTTGGACCTGTCCGCCCTGAAACTCAGGTTGAACTCTCCGCTACTGACGCACGTTCAATCGGTATTGCCGCACCCGTAAAGGAATCAGGCGATATTGCCGGTTCTGGTGCTTGCAAACTCGTAGGACCTGCTGGTGAAGTTGAAATTTCAGAGGGTGTTATTGTTGCAAAAAGACACATTCATCTCACTCCTGCTGATGCTGAAGAACTCGGAGTTACAGACAAACAGGTTGTATGGGTAAAAGTTGAAACTCCCGAAAGAAGCGCTGTTCTCGGTGACGTTGTATGTCGTGTTTCCGACAAGTACGCTCGTGCAATGCACATTGATACAGATGAGTCAAATGCTATAGGTGCACCCCGTGAACTTTACGGCGAAATAGTTACAATTGACTGATTAAAACCCAAAAATAGATTTTTGTTTTTCACATTTTTCTCTTTCTTATTTCCTGTCTACATAATTTTTATCCCTGCTTCCTTTCTGAAAGCAGGGATTTTTNTGTTATATGTCGTCCATTTTTCCGGAGGACGNATTTTTATATCTTTCCATAGTCTGCTGATACGGATTATTGTTGTTGTAATCGTTCAGACTGTTTCTTTTTTCCTCGAAACGTTCATTGNAGTATGGAAAACCGTCCTGCTGTTCAAGATAACGATATTTTTTATGTNTNAACGTAAGCAGTATGGAAGAAGTTACTGNTATGAAAACGTGCATTCCACCCATAGAGTTCAGTGNAAGAACGTNCAGAAAAAACATATCCTCNAAGCAGTTCACAAGTGATAAGATAATTGCAAACGGCAAAGGCAGATATGTGAATTTTGGTTCTTTTCTGTAGACACTTAAAAGTCCGGTTGCGAAGATTACAAGCAGTAAAATCATTGTTATAGCAAAAAAAGGAGAAGCGTTATCGTCAACGCTTGAACTATAAAGAATTCCGTATATAAGCGTCATAAAAGCTGTCGGTACACATGATATGCAATAAACCCAGAAAATAAATTTATAGATTTTTTCACATCTTCTGAGCATTTTAAGATTTTTTAAATAATTATTTTCCATAAACTGTCACATTCCTTTAAAAATCTGACCTTGTTTCCTTTCTGAAAGCAGGGAATTTTTTGTTATATGTCGTCCATTTTTCCGGAGGACGCATTTTTATATCTTTCCATAGTCTGCTGATACGGATTATTGTTGATATACTCATTCAGATTGTTTTTGTTTTCCTCGAAACGCTCATTGAAGTACGGAAAACCGTCCTGCTGTTCAAGATATTGATAACTTTTATTTGTGAATTTAAGCAGTATGGCAGAAATTACTCCTATTAAAATATGTATGACACCAATGATGTTCACAAGTGATAAAGTAATTGCAAACAGCAAAGACATATATGTGAACTTTAGTTCTTTTTTATAGACACTGAAATATCCCGTTGCAAAAATTACCAGCAGTAAAATCATTGTTGCAGCAAAAAAAATGGTAGAGTTATCGTCAACGCTTGCACTGTACAGAGTTCCGTATATAAGCGATATAAGAGCTGGCGGTACACATGATATGAAATAAGCTAAAAAAATAAATTTATAGATTCTTTCACATCTTCTGAGCATTTTACGGTTTTTAAAATAATTATTTTCCATAAACTGTCACATTCCTTTCAAAGTCTGAATATACTATTTAAGACGGGGGATATCAGCGATATTCATTACTATGCCGGCAAAAGATATGTCTATATGTCCGAAAGATGCCGGCTTGCTGTCACGGGGACACGACGCACTTCCCGGATTCATGATATACAAACCGTTTTCACATCTCATGAAACGTTCGTGAGTATGTCCGTAAAGAATGATATTACAACTATTTTGTATTGCAAGTTTTTTCAGCGGTTCAAGTGAACTTTTCACGCCGTGCATATGACCGTGAGTAGCAAGTATTTTAGCATTCATAACAGGCAGAGTGAAAACGTCGTGACTTAAACTACAGTAATCACAGTTACCGGCAACATGAATGATTTTTTGTGAAAACATCGGATTTGCAATAATAAAACGGTCGAGTTCACGCTCGCCGTCACCGAGATGGAAAAACCAGTCTGCGTCGGTATTGCGGAGAAAAACATTCTCAATAGCGGAATAGTTTCCGTGAGTGTCTGATATGACTATTATACGCATAAAAAAGCCCCCTTGAAATATCAGGAAAATTTGTTATTTAATTATAACATATAAAATCAGGAATTGCAAGTATATAAAACGAATTTATGGAGGTAATTATGAATAATAATAATATTGACCCTAAAAAAATCGGCGGACTTCTTGAAGCGGTGAGTAAGAAAATAGGCGTTTCCCCCGACAAACTTAAGAAAGAACTTGAAGCCGGAAAGTTTGACAGTGCAATTTCTGCTATGAACAAGAACGACGCAGCGAAGTTTCAGCAGGCAGTAAACAATCCCAAACTTGTTGAAAAAATGATGAGTACACCACAGGCAAAAGCTCTCTATAAAAAACTTTCAGGTGAATAATAAAAAGGGGTCTTTTCTGTGGACGATACAATGGAAAAAATAGGAAAACTGCTTTCAGACGAGGAAAGCATGAAACAGATTTCCGAACTTGCACAGTTACTTATGAATGAGACAAAATCTTCTGAAAGCGAAAACGGAAATGATGAAAATAACTGCGGTGAGGAAAACGGAAGTTTTCCCGATATAAGTTCGATTATGAAAATTACTGAACTTATGGGGATGTTCTCGCAGAGTGACAAGAATACAGAACTTCTTCTCGCTCTTAAACCACATCTTAAAGAGGAACGACAGCAGAAAGTTGACAAGGCAATAAAACTTCTCAAGCTTATGGCAGTATGGAACATAGCAAAGGAAACCGGACTGCTGAATGATATTTTATAACAGACAGGGAGGTGAACTGATGTCGGTATTTGACAATCAGCGNAGATATNNCAGCNACTATTTTCGCAANGCANATATACCNCCTNTCANACGNGATAATATCAGTGAANCTCATGTGTCTNATTTCNAGAAAGAAGATAANAAAACACCTGATTCACTTAAAAGGCTTATCGACAGTATTCTTGAAAACAGTCCTGACAGTGATAAACTTCTTGTCATTGCACTTATGTTCCTGCTTGCAAAGGAGGGTGCTGATATGAAACTTATTCTTGCTCTCGGCTACATATTATTATAAGAAAGGTTTTGTAAAAATGAGGACAGATTTAATTTTCACACTTATCTGCACAGGTGTTGTACTGATAATGCTTGTCTACTATATGAAACGTGAAAGGAAAATACTTTCATTTGCGTTCGGTGCATTTACCGGAGCAGCCGCACTTTTTATACTCAATAAGTACGGTGGATTTATCGGAGCAGATATTCCGCTGAATCTCTTTAATGTAAGCGGAAGTGCGATTCTCGGCGTACCGTTTGTGGTTGGTCTTGTTTTACTGAAATATTTGTAGATTTATGACGTTTTTTTCAAAAAAGCTCTTGAAAAATTATTTAAGATATGGTAAAATAATTATAACAGGAGGTGGAATATTATGAACACTATTGATATTATTAACAAAACAAAAAAATCCGCTGAACTTTCAGACGACGAAATCAGATGGCTTGTTGAAAGTTATACAGCCGGTGAAATTCCGGACTATCAGATGTCGGCATGGCTTATGGCGGTCCGCCTTAACGGTCTTACAGAACGGGAAACGGTTTCGCTTACAGAGGCAATGCGTGACAGCGGTGATATACTTGATTTGAGCGGAATCGGTTCGGTTACGGCAGACAAGCACAGTACGGGCGGTGTAGGCGACAAGACAAGTCTTATAATAGGGACGACAGCGGCAGCGTGTGGAATTGCCGTGCCGAAGATGTCGGGCAGAGGTCTTGGTCATACCGGTGGAACTATTGACAAGCTTGAAAGTATAAGTGGTTACAGGACAGAACTTCCGTTTAATGAATTTTCGGAAATAGTACGCCGGACAGGTTTTTCAATAATATCGCAGAGTGGAAATCTCTGTCCTGCCGACAAAAAAATGTATGCTCTCAGAAATGCGTCGGCTACTGTTGATAGTATTCCGCTGATATGTGCGAGTATAATGAGCAAAAAACTTGCACTTAATGCAGACTGCCTTCTTCTTGATGTTAAATNCGGTTCNNGANCGTTNATGNAAACACGCAGTGACGNANAAAAANTTGCNGGACTTATGGAAAGCGTAGGAAAGTCAGCCGGAAAGAAATGCCGTGCAGTTGTAACGGACATGGACAGCCCTTTGGGGAATAATATCGGAAATGCTCTTGAAGTAAAGGAAGCTGTTGAAATTCTTCAGGGAAAATATAAAGGCAGACTTTATGATATCTGTATGGAACTTACTGCAAATATGCTTGAACTTGCCGGAAAAGGTAAGCCAGAAGAATGTCGGAAACTTGCTGAAAATGCCGTTTCCTCCGGAAAGGCTCTTGAGGTTTTCCGTGAAACTATAAGACTTCACGGCGGTGACTGTCGTATATGCGACGACGTTTCACTTTTGCCACAACCAAGGTACAGCTATGAAATCCGTGCAGTGCATGATATGAAAATTCTTGGAATAAACAGTGAGGAAATCGGCATGACTTCGCTGATTCTCGGAGCAGGCAGACTTAAAAAGGACGATGTTATTGATATGTCTGCCGGTATTGTAATGAACTATGCTGTAGGTGACTGCGTTTCTGTTGATGATACTATTATGACGCTTTATTCTTCAAATTGCAGTGATTTTTCAGAAGCAGCGTTCCGTGCGGTCAATGCACTGAAATTTTGCAGTATATAACAAAATAATAATTTTTTCTATTGACTATTACAAAAAACTGTGATACAATATAATTATATTATTATCNATGNAGGNATTTANTATGGGTTTTTTTGAACAGGTAAAGGATTTAGCCGGAAAAGTCGGCAATACTGTTGAAAAANGNGCAAAGAGTGTTTCTGACAATNNTAANAAACTTGCTGAAAAATCACGAATCAAGAAAGAAATTTCTTCCCTTGAAAATGAAATTACTTCGGCATACGTAAGCATAGGAAAGGTTTATTTTGACAGAATTTCCGAAAATCCTGAGCCGGAATGTGCAAATGCTGTTGAAACGANAGTCAGCAAGGNTGCANGAGTGGAANAGCTCCGTCAGATTCTTGACAATCTTGAAGACAAACAGGCTTGCAGTAACTGCGGTGCAACTATTTCAAAGGCACAGAAATTCTGTGACAAGTGTGGTGCTAAAGTAGAAAGCGTTGTTTCTCCCGAACCGGTAGTTGCTGAAACTGTTGATGAAACTGTTGCCGAAACTGCTCCTGTTTCTGAACCGGAAGTTTCAGAGGACATAAAGATTTGTACTGAGTGTGGAAAACCTGCTGCAATGAGTCAGGTATTCTGCGAAAACTGCGGANAAAAATTCTGATTATAATATTTNATGGANTGTNGNATTGTGNTATCCGGNAGTTTTTTTGTATAAAAGGTATTTACTTTTATATGATTTTGTGGTAAAATAACTTTATCACTTTTAAGCTTTTAAATGTTAAAGCTTTTCAGGAAAGGAATTTTTATAATGCCAATTACAGAGTTATTAAAAAGAAATGCCGAATTGTACGGAGATGATGTCGCACTGGTAGAGGTAAATCCGACAATTACGGAAATAAAACGTGTTACATGGAAAGAGTACGAATTAATCGAGCCGAATCCGCTTTGTCATTACAGACGTGAAATAACTTGGAAAGTTTTTGATGAAAAGGCTAACCGTTTTGCAAACCTGCTTCTTGAAAGAGGTGTAAACAAGGGCGACAAGGTTGGCATACTCCTTATGAACTGTCTTGAATGGCTTCCGATTTATTTCGGTATTCTGAAAATCGGAGCTATTGCCGTACCGCTTAATTTCAGATATACCGCCGATGAAATAAAATACTGTCTTGACCTTGCGGAAGTGGACGTACTTATGTTTGGACCGGAATTTATAGGACGTGTTGAGGAAATTGCCGAAGAAATAAGCAAAAAACGTCTGCTTTTCTATGTGGGTGAAGGCTGTCCGTCGTTTGCGGAACATTATGACAGTCTTACTGCTAACTGTCATAGTTCTGACCCTGAAATCGAACTGAATGACTCCGACAATGCTGCTATTTATTTTTCGTCCGGAACAACAGGTTTTCCGAAAGCAATACTCCATAATCACGAAAGTCTTGTACACTCCGCAAAGGTCGAACACAATCATCACGGACAGACAAAGGACGACGTTTTTCTGTGTATTCCTCCGCTCTATCATACAGGTGCAAAAATGCACTGGTTCGGCAGTCTGTATTCCGGAAGTAAGGCTGTATTGTTAAAAGGTGTAAAACCCGAATCTGTTCTCAGAACTGTTTCAGAAGAAGGCTGTACTATTGTGTGGCTGTTAGTGCCGTGGGCTCAGGATATTCTTGACGCTGTTGACAGGGGAGATGTTAATATTGACGATTACAGTCTTTCGCAGTGGAGACTTATGCACATAGGAGCTCAGCCTGTACCGCCGACACTTATTGCACGCTGGAAGAAACTTTTCCCTAATCATCAGTATGATACAAACTATGGTTTAAGCGAATCAATAGGACCAGGCTGTGTACATCTCGGAGTTGACAATATACACAAGGTCGGTGCAATCGGTAAAGCAGGATACGGCTGGGAGGTCAAAATTATGGACGAAAACGGCAATACTGTAAAGCGTGGTGAAGTCGGCGAACTCTGCGTTAAGGGTGCAGGTCTCATGACTTGCTATTACCGTGACGAAAAGGCAACCGCCGAAACTCTCCGTGACGGCTGGCTGTTTACCGGAGACATGGCTCAGGAAGATGAGGACGGATTCATATATCTTGTTGACCGTAAGAAAGACGTTATTATTAGCGGTGGCGAAAATCTCTATCCCGTACAGATTGAGGACTTTTTAAGAAGTCACCCTGCTGTAAAGGACGTTGCTGTTATAGGATTACCCGACAAGAGACTGGGCGAAATTGCAGCTGCGATAATATCAGTAAAAGACGAGTGTACCTGTACTGAAGATGAAATAAATTCATTCTGTCAGAAACTTCCCCGTTATAAAAGACCACACAAAATTATTTTTGCAGAAGTTCCAAGAAATCCCACCGGTAAAATTGAAAAGCCTAAGCTCCGTGAAATTTATTGCGGTGAGGGACTTGTTGTGTCACAGATTAAAAGTTGATTATGTTTGATTTTTCAAGAATATTGTCCACAGAGTATGTTAAAGCCAATGGCGTACTTTGGAAGGATGACTTCACTTATGAAAGCTACTGGGAAAATGGTTACAATCATTATGAAAGACTTTTTGATAAACCTATGGACAAAGGCGGTAAACCTGTTACTGGACTTATTTATGAACTTTTTCCCGACGGTACGCTTTCGGATTATGCTTACTACAAAGACGGCTATAATCACGGTGAGGATGTTGAATTTTATAAAAGCGGTCGGTTGCGTAGTTATACATTATTTAAGTACAGTGAGTTTTATCTTTATGAATGGTACGAAAACGGTCAGCTTAAAGAACTTTTTGAGCGTTACAGAGATGACAATAAATATTTTCGCCGGACAACCCGTTATAACGAAAACGGAAACAAAATCAGTAAGTCTATAAACTGTGAAGTAAATTTCAGCTATAAATACAATGAACCTGATGATAAATACGAGGTATCATTTCATGATAACGGAGAATTTCATAAAATTATCTGGAAAAATCCTGACCGTGAGGTATTTTATAAATCGGCAGANTTTGANGAAANCGGNTATCCGGTCAACCTTGAAATAAACGCTTTCTACAACCCGAAATACCGTTTGCTGAAAGACAATAAAGTGCATTGGAATGTCAAGCCGTTTGATGATAAATTCCGTTTTTCAGGTCAACATCTTGAATATGCGTATTCTGAAAAATATTTTTCTGCCTTTACTGGAAAAGTTTATTTCTGTTNTTCTACGGGCGAAATCCNTANAGTAAACGAATATAAAAAAGGTATTCTNTGNNGTGAACAGCTTGAATATTATAAAAACGGTCAGATAGCCGAAGAGTATCATCTGACAAAAAACAGTAAACATTATGCAAATCATTACCGGTGGTACAAAAACGGCGTATTAAAAGAAGTGACTGAATATAAAAAGGACGGTACAATATATAAAATCACGCAGTTTAACAAAGACGGAAACAAAAGGAGCGATTAACATGAATGAGCAGGAATTTCTTGATATTCAGAACTCTCTAAGGGAAAAAATATCTCTTGAGGATAGTTTTGACATTGAAAATATAAAGACTGTTGCAGGTGTGGACTTGGCTTACTGGACAAAAGACGGTCAGGAATATGCTGTGTGTTGTATAGTGGTGACGGATTTCAGAACCTATGAAGTACTTGAAAAACAACAGTATAGTGGTAAGATAGAAGTACCATACATTGCAGGATTTCTTGCTTTCCGTGAACTGCCTTTAGTGCTTGAAACTGTAAAGAAGTTAAATATAAGTCCTGACCTGTTCATGTTCGACGGAAACGGCTTTCTGCACCCTCGTCATATGGGTATTGCTACACACGCTTCATTCTATCTTAAAAAAGCCACTGTCGGCGTTGCAAAAAGCTATTACCGTGTACGTGAGGGACTGGACTACGCTGAACCCGATTTACAGGCAGGAAGTTTCACGGATATAGTTTGTGACGGTGAAGTTTATGGGCGTGTACTGCGTACTCATGACGGCGTAAAACCTGTTTTTGTTTCAGCAGGGAACTTTATTTCACTCGATACAGCAATGAAAATCACTATGAAACTTGTCGGAAAAGAAAGTCATGTCCCGATACCGACAAGGCTCGCTGACCTTGAAACACATACGGCAAGAAAAGAACTGATATAAATTTTTGAGTGAGGATAAAAATTTATCGTCCCCGTTGCTTTTGACTATATATAGGCAAAAACAAGATTATTCGAAAATTTATGGGGACTATAAATATCATTTTTATAAAAACTGTATAGTTTTTAGTCTTTCTACGGTGAAAGATATAAACAGCTTATTATACTCCCTATAATCCCTTTATCGTCCCCAAATAAAAAAATTAATGAAAAGAAGATGTTTATGAATAAGATTTATCCTTATGAACGTAAAATATATTATTATGAAACTGATAATATGGGCATTGTGCATCATTCAAATTACATAAGAATATTTGAGGAGGCAAGAATGAGTTTTCTTGAACAAGCAGGTCTGCCTTATGAAAAAATAGAGGAAGCCGGTTTGTATGTGCCTATTCTTTCAGTTGAATGTCATTATAAAAAACCACTTACATTCGATGAACCTTTTGCTGTTTATCCTGTTATTACGAAGTTCAACGGTGTTATTCTGAATATGGAATATAATATAATTAACTGTAATACCGGTGAATTATGTATAACGGGAAAATCTTCGCAGTGCTTCACCGACAAAAATATGAAGCCTGTCCGCACTAAAAATAAATATCCTGAAATATACAAGGTCTTTTCAGAATATATGAATTACAAAATAAAAGACTGATTTTCTGATAATTTTCACAAAATATCTATTGTATTTTTCTGTAAAATATGATATAATATTTTTTATAAAAATTTACATTGAAGGAGAAACAAAATGGCTATTACAGAAGCAGTTGAAAACTATCTTGAGACCATACTTATTCTTTCAAAAAAACAGCCTGATGTCCATGCAATTGACATATGTTCGTATCTTGGCTATTCACGTCCGACGGTTTCTATTGTCCTCAAGAAGATGAAAGAAGATGACCTTGTTATTGTCGACAGGGATAACCATATTACTCTTACTGAAAAGGGGCGTGACATTGCGGAGCATATGTATGACCGTCATAATATTCTTTCGGAATTCTTTATGCTTCTCGGTGTACCCCGTGACAATGCGGTTGAAGATGCTTGCAAGATAGAGCATGACCTTTCAGACGAAACTTATTCAGTTCTGAAATCTCATTATCTTGAACTTGCCGGCAAAAAAACTGATTGATTTTTACGGAGGGTATAATGGGTAAATATGAGACATTCAGGGAAAAATATCCCGTATTTATATATAAGTCGTATAAAATAACAGAAAGCGAAAAAACGGTTGATATCAGCTATGAGTTTTCTATACCGTCGCTTGCTGATTTCAGACCGTCATGGAGTTTTCCGAAACCGCATAATATAAGCGTTTCCGGTGATTCAGTCTTTGAAAGACTTGCTTTTTCACTCGGAATGGCTGAAGCTGTAAGTTACTGGAAAGCTGTCTGTTCGCCGGAAATGCGTGTTGAATGTGGTGAACTAACGGCAGAACAGGGGCAGTGGTGNAAAAAACTTTATTTCAACGGTNTNGGNGNATTTTTCTATNTCAATAATATAAATGCAGATTATGATGATTTTATTAATATAAATCCCACGGGAAAGTTTAATAGTGAAAGTACGTCGGAACTTCCGGAACTTTCCGGCTGTCTTGTTGCTGTGGGTGGTGGAAAAGACTCCGCTCTTACTCTTGAAACATTTACACAGGCAGGAATCGAATGTAAATGCTATTCAATAAACAGGCGTAATTCAATAACTGCAACCGTCGAAACCGCAGGACTTCCGTCCAAATCGCTTATTGCTGCACAGCGGAAATTTGACCGTTCGCTTATAACTTTCAACAATCAGGGGTATCTTAACGGTCACACGCCGTTTTCTTCGGTGGTGGCATTTTCGGCTGAAATCACCGCATATCTTAACCGACTGAAATACATCGTACTTTCAAACGAATCAAGTGCAAACGAAAGCACTGTTGTCGGACAGAGTGTAAACCACCAGTATTCAAAAAGCTTTGAGTTTGAGCAGGATTTTCATTTGTATGAGGAAAAATATCTGCACACCGGAATTTATTATTTCAGCTTTCTGCGACCGCTTTCGGAATTTCAGATTGCAAAGATGTTTGCTTCCCACAGAAAATATCTTCCGGTTTTCAGAAGCTGTAATCTCGGTGGAAAAGTTTCGCCTGATATATGGTGTACGGAATGTCCGAAATGCCTTTTTGTATGTCTGATTATGTCACCGTTTCTGACAAACAACGAACTGACGGAGGTTTTCGGGAAAGACCTGCTGAACGATACTTCAATGTCCGAATATTTCAATGAACTTATCGGACAGTCTGACCATAAACCATTTGAGTGTGTCGGCAGTATCGACGAAGTAAATCTTGCGGTGTCGCTTGCGGTACGTATGCGTGAGGATAAAGGTGAAAAATTACCATTGCTTTTTGAGAGCTACCGGAAAAATTTCTATAATCCGGAAAACCTTGATAAAAAAAATACGGAATACTGCAAATATTTCAATGACGAAAATCTTCTTCCCGATACTTTCAGGGAAATACTTTTAAATGAAATGNANANACTTCTTTGAATAATTTCACGGAATATCTGAAAAAATACACTGAAAACAAGTCCGTCTGCATACTCGGTTTCGGACGTGAAGGAAAGTCTACCTACAGACTTTTAAACAAATACTGTTCTCCGTCGTCGGTTGCAATATCTGACCTTAATCCAGTTGACAAAACTGCAAATAATCTTCCCGAAGATGTCAGAATTATTACGGGTGAAAATTATCAGGACTGTCTTGATGATTTTGACATTGTTTTCAAGTCACCCGGAATTGTTCTTNAAAAACANCCGTCTGAACTCAGGTGCGANANAACTTCTGAAANACAGGTTNTCTTTACAGTCTACAGAGAGCAGATTATAGGAATTACCGGAACTAAGGGCAAAAGCACGGTTTCGTCGCTTATTTACCATATACTGAAAGAATCCGGAAAAGACACATATCTTGTCGGAAATATAGGCGTTCCTGTTTTCGACATTGCGGAGGACGTTAAAGAAAATACTATTATAGTATGTGAACTTTCGTGCCACCAGCTTGAATATATGACGGTTTCGCCTGAAACGGCTGTTTTTCTCAATCTCTATGAAGAACATCTTGACCATTACGGCACTATAGAAAACTACTACAACGCAAAGAAAAATATCTATCTTCACCAGAAAAAACATGACTGTCTGCTGATTAACAGCGATATTGGTACGGGATATACTCAGGCGGCTTATGAATATACAATATCTGCCGAAAATCCGGACGCTGATATTTACGTTTACAGCGGAATTGCTGACAAAATTCATATTCATCATAATAGTATAGAGAATATTTATAATATTCCTGTTGACAAAATAAAGCTGTTAGGTATTCACAATCATTATAATATCGCTGTCGCCTATTTTATAACGGCTTTCTACATCGAACAGGAAGAATTTGAAAAAGCACTTTTTACGTTCAATCCGCTTGCACACCGTCTTGAATATGTCAACACAGTGGACGGCGTTCGCTATTATGACGACTCTATTTCAACTGCCTGTGCTACTGCTGTTGAGGCACTGAAAAGCGTTCCGAATGCTAAAACTATCCTCATAGGTGGTATGGACAGAGGTATTGACTATACTTCGCTTGTGGACTTCCTGAACGGTTTTGACGTGAATGTGATTTGTATGGAAACTTCGGGAAAACGCATTTTTGACATGATTCAGAATATGGATTTTGTAAATCCCGAACGTGTTCACTATGTTCCGCATCTTGAGGACGCTGTGAATCTTGCTCATGAAATAACACCGTCCGGCACAAGCTGTGTGCTTTCACCTGCTGCGGCAAGCTACGGTATTTTTAAGAATTTTGAAGAACGTGGCGACGTTTTCAAGAATTTGGTTTCTGAAATGAAAGGAAACAAAAGTGAATGACCTTATAAAAAATATTGACAAACTTCATACAACGGAATTAGGTATTGAACGTATCAGAAATAATCTGTCAATAAAAACTGACGACGTTGTTGAATATTGTCGTAAAATGATTATGAACAAAAATGCAGTTATTGAAAGAAATGGAAAGAATTGGTATGTAATCATACAAGGCTGCCGTATAACAGTAAATGCCCACAGTTATACAATTATCACAGCTCATAAAACTATGTCTTGACTTTTTCCGTAAAATTATGTATAATAGATATACTGAATTTTTTACGGGCAGGTGATAATGTGGATAAACATAGACAAATTGCGTTTATTGTGGCTTTTATTATAGCTATGGTTATTATGATGATTGGAAAATCCTGCACTGACAGTGCTATAAAAAAGCGGAATAAGACTGTTAAAAGCAGTACATCGCAGAGCGTGCCGGACTATAGTAATAATAATTACAATAACAACTATAACAATAACTATAATAACAACAATTACAATGCTCCTCAACAGAATAATAATCAGGTTCAAACGGAAGCGGTTCAGCAGGTTACAGAACCGCAGGTTGAGTATGTCACCAATATGCTGGGTGAAGTTATAGGAACGGCAGAACCGACAACAACCGCTGTACAGCCGGAAACAGACGAAAACAGAGAGTATGCCGAAACAACTGTTANTCANGAAACAACTCAGGGAAAGTCTATNCTTGAACAGTACAACNAGGGAAAACAAAATAATCAGAATCAAAATCAGAATCAGAGTTCCGGTAATAAACGTCAGAAAGACGAAAATTATCAGATTCCTTCTGAAATAAAAATAACAATTCATTGAATTACGGAGGTTAAAAATGGTTACTATTGAAATGCAAAACGGAAAGAAAATCAAAATTGAACTTTATCCGGAAATCGCTCCGATTACCTGCAAGAACTTTGAAAAACTCGTAAAGGACGGTTTCTATGACGGTCTTACTTTTCATAGAATTATTCCCGGTTTTATGATTCAAGGCGGTTGTCCTCTTGGCAACGGTACAGGCGGTCCGGGTTGGAACATCAAGGGCGAATTTTCCTCGAACGGCGTTAAAAACGACCTTAAGCACACAAGAGGTGTAATCTCTATGGCTCGTTCAATGATGCCCGATTCAGCAGGTTCACAGTTCTTTATCATGCACGAGGACGCTCCGCATCTCGACGGTCAGTACGCTGCTTTCGGTAAAGTCGTAGAGGGAATTGAAGTTGTTGACGAAATCGCAGAGGTAAGCACAAATTACAACGATATGCCCCTTGAACCGCAGGTTATGAAGAAAGTTACAATAGAATAATATGAAAATGCCGGAATTTTTTTTGTTTCCGGCATTACTTTATGAAAGGAATGATTTTTTTATGCTGTATATAGGCNGTCATCTTTCANNNTCNANGGNTTATACGGCAATGGNNAAACAGGCNATTGANATCGGNGCAAANACTTTTGCATTCTTTACGAGGAATCCACGTGGAAGTTCCGCAAAGGAAATAAAATCTGACGATGTTGCGAAATATCTTGCACTTTCTGAAAAATTCGCTTTCGGAAAACTTGTCGCCCATGCA
>WFLX010215253.1_pt1 | contig 20659 bp, 21 predicted proteins | sample 4967041 | NCBI WGS metagenome assembly WFLX01 (sample SAMN12857096, study PRJNA449069) | gut metagenome | isolation source: stool from male and female vole | host: Microtus ochrogaster | place: USA:Florida | collected 2017
ATTATCCTTACAGCCCACGACGATGAATTACAGCACGTACTTCCTTTTGACAATTTGCCACTTCCGTAGAAGAGTTAAATCCCAAAAATTGACTGTTAATATTTTCTTGGGACAGCAGTGCCCCATGGAGCATCCTTTTGATTGTCAATGGATTACGAGGCACATGGGGAGGGAGGCTGCTCCATGGAAGCAGCCCTACTGGATGAGGACACAACGCCTTTTTCCCTTTCGCACGCCTGAAGACGTGCGCTCCATATTCGCCCCATATTTGATTGTCACAGTGATACTTGTGGAGGCTGCTCCATGGAAGCAGCCCTACTGTCTGAGGACACAACGCCTGTTTATCTTTCGCACGCCTGAAGACGTGCGCTCCATATTCGCCCCTATTCGATTGACACAGTGATACTTGTGGAGGCTGCTCCATGGAAGCAGCCCTACTGTCTGAGGACACAACGCCTTGCATATTGTTTATAGCAGGCATAAAAAAAAGCTCCCCGAGGGGAGCTTTTAGTATTGGGTGGGATCAGTTGGCTGATTAGAACTGAACTTTAGAAGCGTTCTTGCCGATAACCTTGATGTAAACCTGACCTGCAGCGGGGTTAGCCACGCGTACGCCCTGGAGGTTGTAGTAAACGGCGGGAGCGTTAGCGTCGATAGTAACGGCCTCAACACCGGTTACGGCTTCGGTCTCGGGAGTGTAGGTCTTCTCGTCTTCAACTGCGAAGAGCTTGTTGTCGCCGCGTTCTTCAGAAGCGCCGTCGGTGAAGTAAACATACTTAGCTTCTTCGGGGAGCTGAGCTGTCCAGATGCCGGTATGAACATATTCGATAGCGGCGGGAGTAGCGGCAGCTACAGGATATTCAACTCTTACGAAATAGATGTTTGAACCACTCTTAGCTGAGCCGATAAAGATTTCGCCGGCTTCGCCTGTGTATTCAACAGAGGCAACATTTATATCACCTGCGGGAGCTGCGATTGCTTGAAGTACATTGCCGGCTGCATCGTAAACGTTCACTGTGCGCTCTTCAGAACCGCTTGAAGAAGTAGCGGCTACTACGATAGTGCAATCACCGTCAACGGGGAAGCCGATAACGCGAGAAGTAACACCATTCTTCATGCTTGCTGTGCCACCGAATTTGAGACGCTGGGTATAAGCTACATCTTCGATAGTCTTATTGCTTCCATCAATGCTTATCTTAGCGCTTTCAGAAGCGTAGATAGTCATGTCGCCTTCTTTGGTTTCTGCAGTGTAGTCACCAGCGGGGAATTCTGAGAAATTGTAGGTGACAACTTTTTGCTCGGGCTCGGGAACGTCGGGAGTCTCAACCTCAGCGATGAGCTCGGTCATGGGAACAGAAGTAACGGTGCCGTTGATTTCGGTTGACCAGTTAGCGTAGGGGTTGGTGTAGTTAGCGTCGTTGTTATCCCACTTAACGAGGACTTCTTCTTCTACGATAGGAGCGGGATCGCCGTAAACTTTACCGGCTTCGAAAGCGAGGTCTTCGGTCTGAGCGCCACCGTCAACACCTTCGTTGAACACGATATAAGCGGGGTCGATAGTAGTCTCGAAGTCGTAAGTCCAAACAGTGCCTTCAGCGGGAGCGGTCATCTTGACACCGGGCCAAGCTGCAACGTATTTTTCACCATTGAAAACGTAAGCGTAAACTTCGTTCCAAGCCGTCAAGCCGTTGTCGTAAGAAACGCTGTAAGCGGTAGGAATAACCTGTTTGAGTTCAACCTCAGCATAAAGCTGATTAGTCTCAACATTGAATTTGAAAGTAACGGGCTGGCCATCGGCGCCTTCGGGAAGCCACATATCTTCGTAGCCGAGATCATCAACAGTACCTTCAATCAAGGGGAGAGTAACCCACTCGTTAGCGGCGATTTCGCCCTTAGTTGAGTAAACGAGGTCGGTAGAGCCGTTCCATACTTTAACTCTGAATTTGCCGCTGTAGCTTGCCACATTGAATGTAACGATGGGGTTGCGACCGGGCTGAACGCCGTTGTCTACCCAGCTGTTGTGATCACCGGGGAGGTTAACATACCATGTAGCGTAGTCGGGATCGGGATCGCTCTTAAGACCGTTTTTGGTGTAAGTCTCACCAAGTACGAGGGTCAAGTCACCTGTTTGTGTGCCTGAGCCATTGTTGAAAATAACCTTACCGGCAGCAGGTGCTTCAGTTGCTTGAAGATAAACCTCATAAAGACCGGTTTCTGAATTCAAGGTCATTTGTTTGCCAGGCCATCCACCGAGTGACTCGGGATTAAAAGTGTAACAATACACTTTGGCCCATTTGCTTTCGGCATTGTCAAAGCGAGCGATAAGATAATCTTTCAATTCAGCGCCTTTAACGCCATTGAAATTGAAAGTAGCACCATCAACGAAAGTTAAATCAAGTGTCTGTTTTGAGCCATTGTTGAAAATGATGTTCGCAGGTGTACCATTGAATTCAATTTCATACAGGCCGTCAGCATTAAGAGTCATTGCATTACCAGGCCAACCAGCTTGCCCTGTAACGCTACCGCCCCAAACGTAGGCGTTAACCTTAGCCCAATTTGTTTCGCTGTTGTCAAAGTAGACTTTTGATGCGCTTGCCGCTAATGTTGTCAGCAATGCAATCAGCAAAAAGTAAAGCTTTTTCATGATGATTTTTGAGTTAGTTTTGGTATTATAAGGTAAATAAAAAATAAAGGTGCGTGTGTCGGTGTGTCGCTGCGCCGAAGTTGAAACGTTGTGACGTTGAAACGCGTTGCCGCGCAGCCGTTATACGGTCTTAACGGCAGCAAATTTACAAATTTTTTGCAGATATAGAAGATTTTGCAAGTTATTTAACAAATTTTAACAAAATCTTATATCTGCGGAATATATGTCAATGGAGGAGATGGCCAAAGGAGGTGGGGATTGGGGTGGAGAAATTCATCTCGCGGCGCGTGATCGGATGGACGAAGCGGAGAGTCTGGGCATGGAGGGCGAGGCGACGAATCGACGAAGGCTTGCCGCCATACTTGCGGTCGCCGGCGATCGGGTGGCCCATGTCGGCCATGTGGACGCGGATCTGGTTTTTGCGCCCGGTGTCGAGCTCGACTTCGAGGAGCGATTTGCCTCCGCGGCGCTGAAGCACCTTGTAGCGGGTGACGGCGAGCTGCCCCTGCTCGGGATTGTCGGTGGAATAGACTTCGTAGCGCGAGTTCTCGACGAGGTAGCTCTTGACGGTGCCCTCGGTAGGCTCAACGGTGCCCTCGACCACGCAGACGTATTTACGGTTGAGCACCATGTTGTTCCAGTTGTGCTGCATCTTCTCTTTGGCTTCCTGGGTTTTGGCAAACATCATGAGGCCGGAGGTGTGCTGGTCGAGACGGTGAACGATGAAGATTTTCTGGCGGGGGTCGACCCACTTGACGTAGTCTTTGAGAATGGTATAGGCGGTGCCGGTCTTGATGCGGTCGTTGCCCATAGAGAGGAGGCCGTAACCCTTGTTGACGACGATGATGTGGTCGTCTTCGTAGACGATCTGGAGGCGATGGTTCTTAAACTGGGGGAACTCGCGGGTGAGATTGACCATGACGGTGTCGCCCGGGGCGACAGGGTCGTTGAACTTGGTGGAGACGGCGCCGTTGAGCTTCACCTGGTTGTGCTTGAGAAGCTCCTTAACGTTGGTGCGCTTGCGCTGGGGCATCGACTCGATGAGGAAAGGGAGAAGCGTCGACTCGGCGGCGGCTTTGTATGTCTCGATGACGTCGGGAGCGAAGCGGCGGCGCTCGGCTCCGGGTTTCTGTTTGAGGGCCACTGGATATGAGGGTGTTAACGAGTTACTGAATCGGAGGGCCTAACGGGGCGCCGACCGCGGGGGCGGGGCGCGACGGCTCGGCCGAGGGGAAATAAAAAAGGGTAAGCTTACTACATCGCGCCGCTACAACCCCCTACCGTTGCTTCGATCAAGACCTGGCGGAGTTCGGGGGGAGCTTGCCGTGTAGGACTTACCCGACCGCAAAGGTACAACTTTTTTCGGGTAATGCAAAAGTTTCCCGAAAAAAAATCATATCTTTGCATCAAAAATAGAGTCTGTATCATCAAAACGCAACTGTCAATGGGAGATAACGCGGTAATCACGATAGGGCGCCAGTTTGGCAGCGGAGGGCGCGAGCTCGGCCGCAAGGTGGCGTCGCTTCTTGGCATACCCTACTTCGACAAGGAGATACTGAGCCGCGCCGCCGAGCAAGGGGGCGTGTCGGAGGAGTATCTGCGCGACAACGACGAGCGCGCGCCGATAATGTTCGGGGCCCCGCTGCCTATGGCGATGGGCATGTCGGGGATCTCATGGTATCAGACAGGCGGAGGGGCCAACACCGAGTCGGCCTACAGCCTTCAGANCGAGGCGATACGCCGCATCGCCGCCGACGGGCCCTGCGTCATAGTGGGGCNCACGNCCGACTACATACTCCGCGACAACCGCAACACGCTGAGGGTGTNTGTCCACGGCGAGACGGAGGACTGCCTCGACNGCANAATGCGCCGAGNCGACGTCGACAACCGCGCGNAGGCCCGCCAGATGATGGAGAAGGCCAACAAGCTCAGAGCCGAATTCTACAACTNCTTCACNGACAGGCNATGGGGCGACGCGGCGAGCTNCGNCATGACCTTCAACTCCTCGCGCATACCCCTCGACACGATNGCNGGCATCATCGCCGACCGGGTCAGGGCAACCAACCCCAATCTCAGCAAAACCACAAACTAAATAACAATAACAACTATGGGATTCTTAAAAGACTTCAAGGAATTTGCCATGAAAGGCAATATTGTCGACATGGCGGTCGGCGTGATCATCGGCGGCGCTTTCGGTAAGATCGTAAGCTCGCTCGTCAACGACATCATCATGCCGGTAGTGTCGCTCGTGACCGGCGGCGACGGCTACAAAAACCTCAAATACATCATCACCGAGGGGAAAAAGGCTGCCGACGGCACCGACATCATAGAGGAAGTCGCCATCAACTACGGCCTCTTTATCCAGAACATCGTCGACTTCATCATCATCGCCCTCAGCATCTTCTTGGCCCTCAAAGTGATAATGAAGTTCAAGAAGAAAGAGGAGGAAGCTCCCGCGGCTCCCGCCGAGCCTACCAAGGAGGAAGTGCTCCTCACCGAGATCCGCGACCTGCTTAAGAAAGAGGTGAATAAATAACCGGCCCGAGGCGCACACTGACATGGAGCGCTCGGCCAAGATTTTCCTGATCGGCTACATGGGGTCGGGAAAGACCACTCTGGGGCGCGCTGTCGCTGAGCGGCGCGCCTCCATTGATTTTATCGACCTCGACGACTATATCGAGGCGTCGCAGGGCAAGTCGATAAGCCGCATCTTCGCCGAGAGCGGCGAAGAGGGCTTCCGCGCCATCGAGAGGGCCGCGCTAAGGGAGCTCGCCGAGCGCCCCGGCAGCGCGCTGATAGCCTGCGGAGGGGGCACCCCATGCCACTTCGACAACATGGACTACATGAACGCCCGCGGCACCACAGTGCTGCTCGAAGCCTCGATGGCGACGCTCAAGCGGCGACTGCTGCTGCAGCGGGCCGCGCGCCCGCTCATCGCCGACCTCTCCGACGCGGAGCTCGTCGACTTCATCGCCGCCAACCTCGCCAAGCGCATGGCCCATTACGGCAAAGCCTCGATAACCTTCGGCTCCGACCGCCTCGAAACCGAGGATGAGGTCGAGGCCACGGCTTCAGATTTCATCAGATTACTAAAGCTCTAAGCAAGCACCCCCACAGAATGACCAATCCTTACGCCACACCCCAGGAGCAACCCGCCGCCGTCGCCACCTCGCGACGACGCCTCTCCATCGGCCTCCCCGCCTGCACCGATCCCCACGAGCGGCGATTTCCACTCACCCCCGAGGGGGTAAAGGCTCTCGCCGAGAAGGGCTACCATATAAAGATGGAGCGCGACGCGGCGAGCGACATCCACTATGCCGACGCGGCATACATCAAATGCGGCGCCGAGATCACCGACCGCGCCTCAGCGATGGGGTGCGACATCGTGATCCATCTCGCTCCCCTACCCCCGGCCGACATACGACGCATGCGCCGCGGGGCGATGCTGCTGACGCTGCTCCACGCCGAATCGCTCTCGGCTGCCACCGTGGCCGAGATGACGCGCATGGCGATAATCGGGGTGTCGATCGACCTGATCACCGACGAGCGGGGCAACCGCCCGTTTGCCGACATTCTCTCGGAAATCGACGGCCGCGCCGCTATAGCGACAGCCTCGTCGCTGCTGGCCGACGCCGTCCGCGGCAAGGGAATACTGCTCGGAGGCATCGCGGGCATCAATCCCTGCGAGGTGACGATCTTCGGGTCGGGCATCGCGGCTATCGCGGCCGCGAGGTCGGCCTGCGGCTTAGGGACGATCGTGCGAATGTTTGACGACGACGTGTATGCCCTCCGCGCCGCCGTGCGCGACCTGGGGCCGCAGGTGATAGGGTCGGTACTTCATCCGCGCGTGGTCGACAACGCGCTGCGCACCAGCGACGTGGTCATCGCCGCCTGCGCCCCGCAGCGTCTGCGGGTCGACGCCGACGAGGCTTCGCGCATGAAAAAAGGGGTCGTCACCTTCGACCTGACCAGCTGCCCGGGGCGGGTGTTCCCCTCGATGCCGCTGATCGACCTGGCCGCGGCCCATGAGTCGCTCGACATCAACTCAGGGCGCCGCGTATGCTACATCAACGCCGGGAGCGCCGTTCCGCGCACCGCCGCCATGGCCCTGAGCAACACATTCTACACCATGCTCGACAGCATCGTCACCTGCGAGGGGCTCACCAACGCCTTGAAGCTGACTCCGGGGCTGCGCCGGGGCGTGATCACGTTCCTGGGCAAGGTGACCAACCCGCGCGTGGCCGACATAGCCGGGGCGCGCTTCACCGACATCAACATATTCCTGCAATTAAGTTAGTTATGGCTCAGAACTACAGGCGAGTGCCCTGGTGGATGCTCGCTATCATCATTATATGCGCATTGCCCGTGCTGGCGTTCCCGACGATGCTCTCCTGGAGCGGCACCGCCATAAGCGATCATCGGGTGATGCTATGGATGTATCCCTTCTACGTGCTGCTGGCCTCATTCCTGGCATGGAAATGCTACGGCGAGCGCACAGCCCTCACGTGGATACTCCTCGCCCTGATTCTACTCACCCACGCCGCCATGTGGCAGCTCGTTCTCGCCCCGGCCANCGCCTAACACTCAACATCGTGAANNCATTCGGCCAAATATATNGACTGACCTCGTTCGNCGAATCACACGGCCNNGCGANCGGGGGCGTGATCGACGGTTGCCCGGCGGGCGCGCTTATCGATTTCGACGAACTGCGGCGTCAGCTCTCGCGCCGTCGCCCCGGCCAATCGGCCATAACCACCTCGCGCGACGAGCGCGACGACGTGGAATTCCTATCAGGCATTTTCGAGGGACGCACTACCGGCACCCCGATAGGCTTCATCACGCGCAACGCCAATCACCACTCGGCCGACTACGACAACATGCGCGACCTCTACCGACCCTCGCACGCCGACTACACCTATCAAGCGAAATACGGCCTTCGAGACCACCGCGGGGGAGGGAGGTCGTCGGCGCGCGTCACGCTCTCGCAAGTGGTCTACGGGGCAATCGCGGCTCAGATTATCGCGAAACGAGGCATCACCGTGACCGCCTACACCTCAGCGGTGGGCGACATTTCCTTACAAAAGCCATACGGCGAACTCGACCTTACGGCGGTCGACAGCAACGACGTAAGATGTCCCGACGCCGCCGCGGCCGAAGCGATGCGCCGACTTATCCTCGACGTGAAGGCCGAGGGCGACACTATCGGGGGCGCGGTGAGCTGCGTGATAAAAGGTTGCCCCGCGGGCTTAGGGGAACCCGTGTTCGGCAAGCTCCACGCCCGGCTTGCATCGGCGATGATGGGGATAAATGCCGCGAAAGCCTTTGAATACGGCATGGGATTTGAGGGATGCACACGCCGCGGAAGCGAAATGATCGACAACTTCAGCGGCGACAGTGGCCGCATACGCTCGCTGACCAACCATTCGGGAGGCATACAGGGGGGTATCTCCAACGGGGAGGATATATATTTCAGGGTAGGCTTCAAGCCCGTAGCGACGCTGCTGCGCGATGTGGCCACGGTCGACACCGAGGGCAACCCCGCGACGCTCAAGGCCCGCGGACGCCACGACCCATGCGTGGTGCCCCGCGCCGTGCCAGTGGTTGAAGCGATGGCTGCCGCCGTGATTCTCGACTCTATACTTTTAGCCGACAGCCACTTATCAGTCGCCGACTAAGTCGCCGACTAAATCGGCGACCGTGGCGTCGGTGTAAGCGATAATATCGGCGGGGGCGATTTCGAGCTGAAGCCCGCGAACCCCGGCCGACACGTAAATCGTGTCGAAATTCAGAGCCGTGGAGTGGAAATAGGTGGGGAATTTCTTCTTCATGCCTATCGAGGTGCATCCGCCGCGTATATACCCCGTAAGCGGCAGCAACTCTTTCATAGGAATCAGATCGGCCTTCTTCGCGCCGGCGACTTTAGCCGCTTTCTTCAGGTCGACCTCGGTATTGCCCGGAACCACGCAAACGAAGTGGCCGACCCTGTCGCCATGGAGCACCAGCGTCTTGAACACGCGGTTGATATCCTCGCCGAGAGCTGCGGCAACGTGCTCCGCGGCCAGATCGTCGGGGTCGAATTGGTATGGCACGAGCCGATACTTAATCTTGGCGCGATCGAGGAGACGGGCGGCGTTGGTTTTCTCTATTTTGTCTTTATCATGCTTTGCCATAGCGGTATCGGATTAGGCGGGGCGGTAGATGAGGGTAGAGAGGCGGGCGGGGTTGAAGATTTCAGCCGCGTGAGCGGCCACCGCCTCGCGGTCGAGAGCGCGGTATCGGGCAATGTTGCCGTCGAGGGTCTCGCCGTGGTATTCGGCCAGGGCGAGATTTTGCGCTTTCGAGAGGTAGCTGAGGTTGTCGAACATCTGAGCCGACTCCATGCGGTTGACCGCGCGCGTCAGCTCAAAATCGGTCATGTCGCCGTCGATAATCTTCTTGACTTCGCTATCAATAGCTGCCGCGGCGGCTTTCTCGGCCTCGGGGCCCTCGCTGGCCAAGCGGCCCATGATGAGGAGCATACCGGGGTCTTCGCTTCCGACAATCGAGGCGTCGACCGAGCTGAAAAGGCCGGTCGCGATAAGCAGATTGCGGTAGAAGCGCGACGACTGTCCGTTGGAGAGAAGGTCGGTAATCAGGTCGGCTGCGAAATATTGCTCTGTGCCATAGCCATCCATGCGATAGGCCATCACTATGTCTGTCGAGGGGACGCGCCCGGTGGCCTCAGCCATGCGGGGCGAGGTCTGCTCAGGCTCGGCCGGAAGCGCCGGGCGGGTGAAGCCTATGGCTGGAATCGGGCCAAACCATTTCTCGGCCAACTCCCTGACTCGGTCGAGGGTGATGTTGCCCGACACGGAGAGAATCGCGTTGTCGGGGCCGTAGTGGCGGTAGAAGAAGTCGCGGGCATCGGCTTGCGTCACTTTTGCGATATGATCGGGCGTTTTGCCTATCACGGGCCACTGATAGGGGTGGGCGGTATAGACAAGGCGGCGAAGATAGTGGCTCTCGTCGCCGTAGGGGCGGTTAAGGCATTGCTGCTTAAACTCCTCGGTCACCACGCTGCGCTGCACTTCGAGAGCCTTGTCGCTGAAGGCGAGCCCCATCATGCGGTCGCTTTCGAGCCAGAAGGCGGTCTCGGCGTTCTGGGCGGGCACCACGTCGTAGAAGTTCGTGAAGTCGTTGGAGGTCCACGCGTTGTTCTTGCCTCCGGCGCGCTCGATAGCCGCGTCGAAGTCGGGGATATTTACCGAGCCGCCAAACATCAGATGCTCAAACAGATGAGCGAGCCCCGTAAGCTCGGGCGACTCGTTGCGGGCCCCTACGCCATAAAGCACGTCGACGGCAACCATCGCGGTGGCGCCGTCGTAATTATGCACGACCCGGAGGCCGTTGGGCAACGTGAATCGGTTTACCTCAATCATTCTAACACTTCCATGTTGATGATCTTAATATCCTCGATGGGGCGGTCGTTGCGGTCGGTCTCAACCGACTGGATCGCGTCGATCACGTCCATGCCGTCGATCACCTCGCCAAATACGGTGTAGGTGCCGTCGAGGCTGGGAGTGCCGCCGACGGTGGTGTAGGCGTCGCGCTGGGCCTGGGTGAGCGTCGCGGGATTGGCCGCGGCCATCTCCTCGGTCTTGGCCGCGAGCTCGCGCTCAAGCTGCTGGAGAGCGAGGGTGTCGCCCGCCATCTGGAGCTGGCGTATGTAGTCCATGCGCTCGGCGGCGAGGTTGTTGAATATCGACTGCTTCTGGGCTATCTGAAGCTGCTGCTCGATGCGGGCGAGCTGCGAGGGGTCGTAGACCTGCCCGGTCACGATATAGAATTGCGAACCTGACGAGCGGCGCTCGGGGTTGACCTGGTCGCCTGTGCGCGCCGCGGCGAGCGCTCCTTTCTTATGGAAATGCTTGGGATAGACAAATTCGGCCTCGATAGTATAGCCGGGGTCGCCACCGCCGAGCATCTGCCCCTGGGGGGCGTTTTTTGAATTGGGGTCGCCGGTCTGCACCATAAAGTCGCTGATCACGCGGTGGAACAACACCCCGTCGTAATAGCCTGATTTAGCAAGTTTCACGAAGTTGTCGCGGTGGCGGGGAGTGTCGCCGTAGAGCATCACGGTGACGTCGCCGGCCGTGGTGTGGATTTTAACTGTCGCGGGCTTGTCGTTGGCTACGCCGCCTGCGGGCACCTGTGTCACATTTGATTTCATACCTGAGTCTTGGGCTTTAGCGTCGGTGGATTTGCACGACAACAGCATCAATGCGCTGAAGATCGTGAAGAGAATCATTTGCTTTTTCATCTCTCTCAATAAGAGGTTGTTAAAAATATATGGCTTAAATGCCGGCTGCGGGGAAAAGCCGCTTGAATATGCGTCGGAAATTGTCGTCGGAGGCGCTCAGCTCCTCGGCGCGGGCCTTATAGTCGGCGCCGTAGAGGCTCTCCATAAGCTCCGGGAGATAGCGGCGCTCGCGGTCTTTGCTTATGGCGAAAGCCACGAGGCGGCTGATAGCCGCAGAGAAGCCTTCGCGGTCGATAGCGTTGAGATAGCGCGCGGCGCTCACCACAAACTGCCCGGTAGCGTCGACACGGGCCATGTTCTCGATCAGGAAGTCTAAGTCGTCGGCAATGTCACCGATGTTGTTGGCGATGTATTCGTAGGTAAGGAGTCCGTCGGGGTCCTTGGTCAATTCCATTATCGCGTCCTTATCCATAGTCATGATTGATAAAATGATGGCGCGAATATACGAAATGTTTGATGAAAATATGCACTACCGTTTGCAAATATTGACATAATGAAGTAAATTCGCGTCGCTGCATCAGGGGAATGTGGTGAAAATCCACAACAGACCCGCTGCTGTAAGTCGCGCCGACACCGCCCGGCACCATGTCATTGGCCTGATTATCAGGCTGAGAAGACGCCGAAGCGGAGCGACAAGTCAGAAAACCCGTTGCAACGATTCATACGCGGCAAGCCTACGAGGACTTGGGCTTCAGCCAATCAGTCAAGCGGTTACGGCCCTGCTTCAACAGGCTTTCCGCTCGCGGCGCTCCCGATCAAGGTCCTCCATATCATGGCCTTCGTCGGGATTTTTTCGTAACCATATCAACGTGCTCTAATTTTTAACTATTTATAAATCATGAATTTCAGAAAGTATCTTGCCTACGCCGTAACCGCTCTCGCGGCGGTTGCGTTCACTTCTTGCTCCGACGACAACGACGATCCCAAGCCTGTGATATGCCCCGCCGAGAATCCCGGCCTTTTCATCGTCAACAACGGCAATTACGGCACCCCCAACGCGTCGCTGTCGTTCTACGACCTGACCACCGGCACTATACGTAACAACGTGTTCTCCGCCGCCAACGGAATCCCCCTGGGCGAAGTGGCGCAGTCGGTGACCGTCGACGGCGACCGCACCTTCGTGGTAGTCAACCTCTCCAACAAAGTATATGCCATAGACTCAAACGATTATGAAATCCAATCGGAAATCACCGACCACGTTTCCTCTCCCCGCTTCTTCGCTAAAATTACCGACGACAAGTATTATCTCTCTCAGATGAGCAGCCGCAAAATCGGCGTCTACGAGAAGGAGATGAGCGGATATAAATATGTGAAAGAAATTGAGGTGACCGCAGCCGCGGGTGGCAACGAGAACATCCTCGTGGCCGGCAACTACGCCTACACTAACGCCTGGAGCTACGGCAAGACCGTCGCCAAAATCGACATCGCCGACGATAAGGTCGTAAGCGAGCTGGAGGTAGGTATTCAGCCCGAGTCGATCGCATATTGCGAGACCTCAAACTCGCTTTGGGTGCTCTGCGACGGCGGCGGCTGGGAGCAGAACCCGGTGGGCTACGAAGCTCCGTCGCTCGTTGAGATCGACCTCGCCTCGTTCACCATAAAGCAGAAAATCGCCCTCCCGATGAGCAGCGCGAGCAAGCTTTGCTACCACGACGGCGCGCTCTACTGGCTGACGGCTGGCAAAGGCGTGACCAAAATGGATCTCGCCTCTAAAGCGGTGACCGACCATATCGCCATATCGTCATACGGCATCTACGCCCTCACTATCTGCCCCGCCAACGGCGACATCTACGTGGCCGACGCGATCGACTATACCCAGAATGGCGTAATCTACCGCTACGACATAGCGGGGAATAAACTCGGCGACTTCAAGGCCGGCATCATTCCCGCAGGCTTCGCCTGGAAGCTCTAAGGCGCGGCTTTAGCTAACTTTATGGCCCGAAAATTTCTTAACATATCGGTATTGCTTATCATCGCGCTCGGCCAGACGGCGGCGCGGGCTCAGAGCAAGCGGCTCGACGAAGTGACGGTAGTGTCGCGGCGCCCGGTGGCCGAAATTGGCGTGACCAAGACCGCGGTCGACTCCTCGGCTCTGCGCCAGAATATCGCCCTCTCGATGGCCGACGTGCTAAGCTTCAACACCCCGGTATTCGTGAAATCATCGGGCAGGGCCACGCTGTCGACAGTGTCGTTTCGCGGCACCGCACCCTCCCATACTTCCGTGAGCTGGAACGGATTGCCTATCAACTCCCCGGCGCTCGGCATGACCGACTTCTCCCTGATTCCCGCATATTTCGTCGATCGCGCGGCGCTGCTCCACGGCGCCTCGTCGATGGCCGAGACATCCGGCGGATTAGGGGGAATGGTCAATCTATCAACCTCTGAAGCCGACATCGCCGACGGGCTATCGATGCAATACGTGCAGGGAGTGGGGTCGTTCACCACGCTCGACCAGTTTCTGCGCATAGGCTATGGGGGGGAGAAATGGAAATCGCAGACGCGGGCCGTCTACTCATTCTCCAAAAACGATTTCCGCTTCACCAACACCGACCGCTACGTCTACACCTACAACCCCGACGGTTCCATCGCCTCTCGGCGACATCCGCGCGACAGAAACCTCAACGGCAAGTACGGCGACTTCCACCTCCTTCAGCAGCTTTACTACCGCCCCGCCCCTGCCGATCGCCTTGGGCTTAACGCGTGGATCACACTCTCCGACCGCAATATCGCCCCCCTCATGGCCAATTACGGCACCCGCGACTACCGCAACAACCAGAGCGAGGACGCGGCCCGCGTAGCCGCGCGATGGACTCACTCCGGCCGACGATGGCGACTCGACCTCAACGCGGGATACATCTATAGCCGCACGGCCTACGACTACGGCCCGCGGCTCGAAGACGGGGATTTCGACTTAATCACGCGGTCGCGCACCTACGTCAACTCGCTTATCGGCGGCGCGAAATTCAAGTGGAACTGCGCCGCCAACCTCTTTTTCGACGCTACGCTCAACTCTGAGCACAACCGCGTCAGCACCCGCGACCTGGCGTCGCTCAACTCCTCCGTCGGCTTCAGCCAAAGCCGCACCGACACCGACCTTTCGGCCTCACTACGCTGGCAACCCTCCTCGCGCCTCGGTCTTTCGGCTACGCTGCGCGAGGATGTTATCGGGAGCGAAATCAACGCCCCTATAGGAGCCGTTTTTGCCGATTTCGTCATTTTCACCCCTGTTAATCTCACTCTTAAAGGCTCCGCGGCAAGGAATTTTCACGCGCCTTCGCTCAACGACCTCTACTTCCAGCCCGGCGGAAACCCCGCCCTGAAGAGCGAAAACGGGTGGAGCGGCGACTTGGGGCTTGAGGCTTCAGCCACAAGCGGCAAGGTGACATGGAACGGCGGTGCCACATGGTTTGACTCGCGCATCGACGACTGGATTCTCTGGCTCCCTACCATAAAGGGATTTTTCTCGCCCCGCAACGTCAAAGCCGTTCACAGCTACGGCGTTGAGCTTAAGGCCGGAGTCGGGCTTCAGCCTTTCCGCGACGCCGCGCTTAACCTCCGGGGCGCGTTTTCGTGGACTCGCTCGGTCAACGTCTCCCCTCCCCTCAACCAATACGACGCGTCGGTTGGCAAGCAGCTCCCCTACGTGCCTGAATACACCTCATCGCTGACCGCGATGCTGTCGTGGCGGCGATGGGCTGTGTCCTACAAACTTTGCTATTACTCAAAGCGTTACACAATGTCGTCAAACGAAGACGCGATATCTGGCTCGCTCCCCGACTACGTGATGAGCAACGTCGACCTTGAGCGCAAGCTATCCTTCCGCCCCGCCGACCTCTCGGTGAAACTATCGGTCAACAACCTCTTCAACTCCACCTACCAGTCCATCATGGGTCGCCCCATGCCCGGCCTCAACTTCGAGCTCTTCCTCTCCCTCACCCCCAAATTCCCCTAACCCTTCTACAACCTCAAAAATAATAAACCTACGCATTTCTCGTATATTCTTTATCGTGCGTGATCGTGCGTGATTTTAATTGATTATATCGAGGAAAAGTTGTACATTTGGCCAAGATTTACTCTTTGCACAAAATGAGACCTATAATCATGAGCACAGCCTATATCAACTGCGGAAGTCTTCTCCTAATTCAATAATGATTCGCAAAATGAAAAGTTTAAAAACCGCCACATTAGTACTGTCAATTATATCGGTTGCCCTCATTACTTGGGCCCACAACGCTTTCGACAATTCTTCTAAAAAAGAGGTACAGATGACCGAATTTGACTCCGAAACCTTTCAACCTCTTGGAGAGCCATTTGCCGTAAACGGCAACGTCAAAGTGTTCACCGACATCCATTTATCTATTGAAGATGGCAAATATAATGATGACATAACCGCAAAGGAAGAGTATTATTTGGTCCGATTTGTCAATGATGAGCCTAAAGACTCAATGATGATTGTTGGACCTAATTTCAGGTTGCTAACAAATGGGGCTGATTGTCGGGCGGTGATAGGAGTCGACACCGTGAAAATCGATATACTGCATTCTCTGCCCAAGGTGTTGGATCTCAGATACCGCGACGCACTGCCCGGGTGCAAAACATATAGGCTTTCACGTCACTATGCCTTATCCGACAGCTCCGAAATCACTGATTTTCAAATTAATGTTGCGCTACCCGATGAGAAGGCTCTGCATATTGAGAACTTCATAAGCAAAGTGATTAGCAACGATATTTCTTTATATTTCAATAGCAGCGGCGATGATAATTCCCAAAAACTATTGGTGCCCGTGAAAGAAATGCAGAACAGCACTGTGGATCAGATGATGGAATACTACTATTCTATATTCCGCAACCTTTACGATAAGGAATTTAAGCCCGAAGCCGATTATGAAGGTCCAGCTATCGGAAGTTGGTATTCCTATCAATTTTATGCCTACCCCGTCTGGCAAAGCCAAGACTCAAAACTTAGCACATGGAAATTTTACAACTTCAGCTACATGGGCGGGGCCCACGGCGCAGATACTGAATATTATCTTACTTNTGACAACGANTCGGGACGCATACTTGNGGCNNCCGANTTCTACACCGAGGAAGAATTCAAGCAAGCTGTTGAGAAATTAACAATCCAACTCAATGACTATTTTAGTCACTCCTCGACCGACGAATTATATCTTAGCGCCGACCTTAACGACGAGTATTACTACAATACACATGACCAAATCTTATATGAGACTATTGACAATAGGATTTATCCTCGCCCGGCTTTTACACCGCAAGGGATTGTATTCACATATCAAACCTCTGACAAAGGCAGCACAGCCGACGGAGTGCTTCATTTCACCCAACCCTTCGACACCAACTTCATTCTAAAGCGTTAATTTTGTTCCATAGTCGAAGTTGCAAAGAGTCCGTGCTTTCCTTAACGAAATAGGCCAGTATCACTTGTTTAGTTTGACACCCTATTTTATGGTCTGGCTCCGCCCTCGCCCATCACGGCGAGGGCTTATTTCTTATGATGGAGCGAAAGTGATGGAGCGAAAGCCTTTCACAACCGCATAGGAAATAGTCAATGCTATTAACTCGTGCCTTTCCTGCTGCTTTGTTGTAATCGACCGTATAGGCGATAAAAAAGCATCACGTTTTCGTTATTTTTACGCAAAATTATTTGAAAATATAACGTAATTGTTATACATTTGCGTATGCTAAATCATACGAGACAAATGAAATATAACGAACTAATTAAGATCGTTACCCAAAAGGGCTTCCCTACCAATTGTACGCCTACAGTAATAAACATAACTTCTACAGCTACGGCAAGTTTCTGATAGTCGAACGATACTTCACGACCTCTCTTCTAAAAGGACTATTAACCCAAAACATCCACTCGACATGAATGTAAGTATTGAGAAACAATCTGACGGCACTTACATCGCCTATAACACCTCCGGCGAAAAGGTGCAGATTATCGGCACTGGCAACACCGTAAAGGAAGCCAGGGAGGACTTCTTCAACTCTATTGATGAAGTTCTTCAGACATACAAAGTGATTGGCGATGAAATCCCCGAATTTCTTAATAAAGAACCCGAATTTCGCTTCGACATCTCTTCTCTATTTGAGTATTATTCGATGCTCAACGTCAGCGCCCTCGGACGTTACCTCGGAATCAACGACAGCCTTATGCGTCAATATCGCTCCGGAAAAGCTCGGTTATCCGACAAACAGCTTGAAAAGATTGAGGCAGGCATCCACCGCCTCGGCTCAGAACTGGCCGCCCTTCGTCTTGTTTGATTTAGCGATCCATTTCATTTTAAGAGTGGCTCCGCCCTCGTCCATCACGACGGGGGCATTTTTGTCGCTATTTTGTGAAAGATTTGCACGATTGTTCATTGCAGGTGTCGCTATCTTTTATTATATTTGCAATAACACGTTCAATCTCCCTTAAAATCGTATATAGCCATGTATTATGCTCCAATGCCTTTTCCAGTCCTCGTCCTCCTTATCGTCGTGTTCATCGTCTACATGTATAAGACAAGACCCAAAACGCCCAGAATGTCTACGGAGGAGATGATAGAGATTATTACTAACCCGCCGCCAGAGCCCCCCACCGAAAGGGACCGCGAGAACGTCAGGGCCATGGAAAGGCTTGTCGCCCAATACGAGGGTTACTCGGCCGAAGTGTTCGACATATACACATCTGGTCGCAGAAATGTGGAGACTATCAGGTTACTTCGTCCCGGCGACGAAATTGAATTAAGACAGTCCATTGAAGTCTTTTTTGATGTATTAGCTTTCGGCAAGAAAGTAAGCCTATTATTCGTGCCTGACACATCGAATCTACCGAGAATTTTTAAAGAAAAAATTCCTTACTTCGCTTACCTCGGCGGTCGAAGCAAGACTTTTCAGTACGAAAGGACTTTCGATTTATCACGTATCATCGTCTTCTACAAAATGGAGGGTGTTCCCCCTACCAGAGTTAACCTTATTCCCTGACAATTTATCTCAATAGGAGAATATATTAAATAAATGTCGCCGCAATCAGCCACAAAAAAAGATTGGAAATCAATATAAAACTGACTTCCAATCGATTAAGTCGGGGTGACAGGATTCGAACCTGCGACCACCTGGTCCCAAACCAGGTGCGCTACCGGACTGCGCTACGCCCCGCCGTCGCTGCCGCCTGCGGGCGGTTTGACTGCCGCGAAGTTACAATTTATTTTCGTAATGACAAAATTATCCATATTTTTTCGTAATTTTACGTGCGGCAAACCGTTGCCGCCCCCTATCGAGGCGACATCCAACGGCTTAAAAACCTTAACGCCACAAGACTTTATATGGATATTTTCAAATACAATTCTCATCGCTTGGGCGACGTGATTGCCGGCCTACGCCATGGGCTCGCACCGAAATATGGGGAGCGCGAGGCCACTCAAATGATCTATTTCGCGCTGGAGCAACTCAAGGGATGGTCGGGCGTGCAAATCGCCATTCGCCGCGACGAGGAGGTCTCTGACTTCATTATCGGCGAGCTTGAAGACACGTTTAAGCGCGTCATAGCCGGCGAGCCTATCCAATACATCTTTTCTTCCGCGCACTTCTACGGCATGGATCTAAAGGTGACGCCCGCCACGCTCATTCCCCGCCCTGAAACAGCCCAACTCGTCGACATCATCGAGGAGCGTCAAGGCGACTCGCGCGACCTCCGCGTGCTGGACATCGGCACCGGCTCGGGGTGCATCGCCATCGCTCTCGCCCGCAACCTCCCGTTTTCGCGAGTGACTGCAATCGACATCTCGGCCGACGCGCTGAATGTCGCCCAGGAAAACGCGAAAAACCTCAAAGCCAAAGTCAGCTTCCTTCAGGTCGACATGCTCGATCCTGCGGGCATGAATAAGCTCGGCGAATTTGACATCGTCGTCAGCAATCCCCCATACATACTTATGAAGGAAGCCGAGAGCATGGACATAAACGTGCTTGAGCATGAGCCTTCGACCGCATTGTTCGTCCCCGACGCCGAGCCGCTGCGCTTCTATTCGCCCATTATCAGTTTCGCCTCGAAGCATCTCGCCGACAAGGGGAATATATATCTTGAAATCAACCCGATGTGCAAAGACCAAATCCGCTCTGCCCTCTCTGCCGCCGATTTCGACCCGGTTGAGATAGTCAAGGACTATCAGGGGCGCGACCGATTTGCGATAGCCACCCTTAACCGCCGTTAGCCCTTCTATGCAGCGCAAACCTATCACACCCGAGAACGCGCTTCTCCGCCTCGAAACGCTCTGCGCGCGAGGCGAGCATTGCGAATATGAGTTGCGCCGCAAGCTCGTCATCTGGGGCATATCCGACACCGATCGCGAGCGCATAATCAAAAGCCTCCGCACCAACCGCTTCGTCGACGACGCACGCTTTGCCCGCTCATTCGTCAGCGACAAATACAGGTTTGCCGGGCACGGACGCTACAAAATACGCCTGGCGCTAATGGCCAAGCGCATCGACCGGGATGTTATCGACGAGGCTTTGTCGGAAATCGACCAGGAAGTTTACGAGGATAAGCTTCGTCACATATTGGAGCTGAAACTGGCCCGCACTGCCGACAGCGACACGTTTGAGGGGCGCACCAAAGTGTATCGCTTCGGGGTTTCGCGCGGGTTCGAGCCGGAGCTCGTCAGCCGTCAGCTCCGCGAAATTATCAAGGCGGCGAGAGACTCCTGAGCGGGCGCGCCCGACAATAACGATTTACTCCATAGTGGCCGATGGGTTTAGCAGATGAAATAAGGCGTTGGATAAGAGGCGCGGCGGAGATGGTGTTCCCCGCCGTATGCGAGGTGTGCGGCGAGCCGCTTATCGACGGCGAGGAGCTTCTGTGCCTCAACTGCCGCCACAATATTCCCCGCGTCAACGCCCACGTCGACGAGACGAGCGAAATCCACCGCCGCCTCGCCCAGCCCGGCATACCGATAGAGCGCACCGCCTCATTTTTCTACTACTTCCGCGACAACCCCTACGCCCGGCTTATACAGGCTGCGAAATACAGCGACCGCCCCAACATCGACGCCGCTCTCGGGCGTATGTTTGCCGCCGAGCTTGCGCGGGCGGGCTTCTTCGACGGCATCGACGCTCTCCAGCCGGTGCCGCTCCACTGGTGGAAAAAATTCCGCCGCGGATACAATCAGGCCGAGATGATATGCCGCGGCATATCCGAAATAGCGCGCCTGCCTATCGCCGACAACCTCCGCGCCGCGCGCCACTCGACCCAGACGCGCAAAAACGCGCTCCAGCGCCAGGCCAACGTGGCCGGAACGATGTCTGTCGCGCGCCCCGGCGAGATCGCAGGCAAGCATATACTGCTTGTCGACGACGTGATCACGACCGGAGCCACGCTTCTCGCGACAGCTCAGACCATACTCCGCAATGCCCCCGGAGCCAAAATCAGCGTGCTTTCGCTCGGACTCATGTAGAATCCAAATCGAAGTGCAAAATCTTCGCACTGACTAGCCCCATATTTTTGAGGCTCGAGACTTAATGNCGGATTGGGGATGGGGCTACATAAGCCCACAGCCCCTCCCCAATCCGATGTTAAGTCTCGCAAAAAATAACTTTTCAACTGGCAAAACAAAAAAAGGAGACTGAAGTCTCCCTGAGATTAACTAATTTTGTTTTGCATATGAAGTATCATCAATTAACCTCGGAACAAAGGTCGCAAATTTTTGCCTTACTGCAAA
>WFLX010011747.1_pt1 | contig 20655 bp, 14 predicted proteins | sample 4967041 | NCBI WGS metagenome assembly WFLX01 (sample SAMN12857096, study PRJNA449069) | gut metagenome | isolation source: stool from male and female vole | host: Microtus ochrogaster | place: USA:Florida | collected 2017
GGCATACCATTTTCTGACCCTATGGCAGATGGACCCGTGATACAGAACAGCGGCACTGTGGCTCTGCGAAATGGAATGAATCTCCATCTGCTTCTCGACCAAGTGGAAGAGGCTCGAAGACACAATCCCGATGTTCCGTTCATAGCGATGGGGTATCTCAATCCTATCATGCAGATGGGACCAGAACGCTTCTTCAGCCGAGCACAAGAGGCGGGCATCGACGCTGTGATCATCCCAGACCTTCCCTTCGACACATATATGAGCGAATATAAAGATCTGAGCCGAAAATATGATATCCCAATGATTATGCTCATCACACCGGAGACATCTGAAGAACGCATACATCTCATCGACGATCATTGCGATGGTTTCATCTATATGGTATCTGCCGCCTCCACCACTGGAGCCCGAGACAGATTCGACGAAGAGCAGCTTGAATATTTCAAGCGTATCAACGCAATGGACTTAAAGCATCAGCGTCTTATCGGATTCGGCATCTCCAATGAGCAGACTTTCGATGAAGCTTGCCGATATAGCAGCGGAGCGATTATTGGGTCTCAATTCATTAAATGCCTTGCCTCCTCTCCTACCCCTCAGGATGCAGTGGCCGAACTTCTCACTCGTATCGGAAGAATTTGAATATTTTAAAGAAGTTTTCTTGTGGATGTGGGAAATATTTTGTAATTTTGCAGTCGATATGAGACCGATTATGCAACATAGAAAAAATCATCATATGGCAGACATGCTGTAAGGGATACGCACCCCCGAAAGGGGATGCGTATTTTTTTTATGTTAGCATTCAAGTCACAGTATTTTTCAACTTAACTCAAGATATTATGCTGTATCATGAATTGCCGGCTGAAGATATGCCACACCATTATATCATCACCAATTGCCTTTGGATAGACAAAGATGGGGCTTCGGAAGGGACCTCTATTGAAGTCATAGAAGGCAAAATAGTAAGAATCGAACGTGGAGATCTCATTTGGCCGGAAAATATGGCCACTTTAGTCTATGATATGCACGACAAGCTTGTCACCTACGGTCTTTGCGATGTCCACGTGCATCTTCGCCAGCCAGGTTTTGAGGCAAAGGAGACCATTGCCACCGGCACCACAGCCGCCATGATGGGGGGCTACACAGCAGTCTGCGCAATGCCAAACCTCAACCCCACTCCCGACACAGTGGAGCACATTGGCGTAGAACTAAAGCATATAAAAGATGATGCAGCTATCAATGTCTATCCATANGCAGCGATTACAATCGAGCGTAAAGGACGCCAACTCGTCGACATGGAAGCGTTGAAGGACTACGCAATAGCCTTTTCTGATGATGGCAGCGGAGTGCAAAGCGATGAAATGATGCGCAAGGCGATGGAAGAAGCAGCACGCCTGGATGTCATCATCGCAGCACACTGTGAGGTCAACGACCTCCTCAAAGGGGGCTATATCCACGATGGAGAGTATTGCAAGGCCCATGGCCACAAGGGCATTTGCTCCGAAAGCGAATGGGGGCAGATAGCACGCGACCTTAAGCTTGCAGAAGAGACTGGATGCCGCTACCATGTCTGCCATATATCCACTAAAGAAAGCGTTCAACTGATTAGGGAAGCTAAAAAGCGTGGTGTAAAAGTGACATGCGAGACCGGTCCGCACTATCTCGTATTCTGCGATGAAGACCTTCAGGATGAAGGGCGCTTCAAGATGAATCCTCCNATCAGNAGCCGNGAAGACCGCGANGCNCTNNTAGAAGGAATAAAAGANGGCACAATNGACTGCATTGCNACCGACCATGCNCCNCATACTGCCNACGAAAANAGNCGNGGCCTGAANGGNAGTGCTATGGGAGTGGTNGGACTNGANACNGCTTTNGGNGTNTGCTANACTCACCTNGTGAAGACAGGNATCATCACNNTGCAGAGACTTGTAGAGCTCTTGTGTCTCAATCCTCGGCGTATATTCGGCCTCGAAGTGGATGGAGAGGCTAATTTTGCAGTCTTCAGACTCGACGATCAATGGACAGTGGAGCCAAAGGAATTCGCCTCCATGGGCAAAGCCACTCCATTCGAAGGAATGTCTCTTCAAGGCAAACCCTACCGTCTTATATACGACAATAAACTGATCGAGCTCATATATCAAGGTTGGAAATAAAAAGATAATAACAGTTTCTACAGAATACTAAAGATGAAAGACGCAGANGTAAAACTCGTNCTGGAAAACGGNCAGGANTTTCCNGGNCAAAGNTGCGGNGCTCGCCGCAGCATAGTAGGAGAAGTTGTNTTCAACACTTCTATNGTAGGNTATCAGGAAATNCTTTCCGANCCCTCCTACACCAATCAGATTGTAGTGATGACTTATCCTCTGATTGGCAACTATGGCATCACCGACGACGACTTCGAGACGAAAGCCCCGACCATCGGAGGAATGATCATGCGAGAATGTTGCGAATCCCCTTCCAACTTCCGCTATACCAAGACTATGACTGAGACTCTCGAAGAAGCCAATATCCCTGCAATAAGCGGTATCGACACGCGTAAGCTTGCTCGCATCATACGCGACGAGGGATGTATGAGGGCTGCAATAGTGCCAGTCGACACCCCAACGGAAGAGGCTCTGAAACTTATCGCCGACACACCGGTAGACAAGAAAGTAGTGGCAAAAGTGAGCTGCAAGAAACGTTGGTTTTCACGCACACCCAATCAGAAATTCAATGTTGTGGCTATCGACTGCGGAATCAAATTCAACATTATCCGATCTCTCAACAAGCGTGGTTGCAATGTGATCATAGTGCCATACAATATGGATGCAGAGCAAATCTTGGCGTTCAAGCCTGATGGTATTTTCATTTCAAATGGTCCCGGCGACCCGGAAGATGTGCCTGAAGTGAGAAATCTCGTGAAGAAACTGAGAGGCAAACTACCAATCTTCGGCATCTGTCTGGGCCATCAGATTATCTCGCTTGCTTTTGGAGCTAAGACTTATAAGCTAAAGTTCGGACATAGAGGAGCCAACCATCCAGTCAAAAACATGCTGACAGGGAAAATTGAAATTACTTCCCAAAACCACAACTACGCAGTGCGTCCGGAAAGCATACGCGACACTGATCTCGAAATCACCCACCTCAATCTTCTCGACGGCACAGTAGAAGGGGTGAGAAACAAAGAAGAGCACATTTTTTCAGTACAATATCATCCGGAGAGTGCACCCGGTCCTCAAGACAGCGGCTACCTCTTCGATGTCTTCATCCACGATATGGAAGAACACAAGAAAGAAAGAGAGGTGAAAAATGCCTAAGAGAAAAGACATAAAGAAGGTGATGGTGATCGGATCAGGACCAATCATCATCGGGCAAGCTGCTGAGTTTGACTATGCTGGCACTCAAGCTTGCCTTGCGCTTAAAGAGGAAGGATATGAGGTTATACTCGTCAACTCTAACCCTGCCACTATTATGACCGACACCGGAATAGCCGATAAGGTCTATATGGAACCTCTGAAACTCGAATACGTAGCCAAGATCATACGTTTTGAACGTCCGGATGCCATCGTACCGGGATTGGGCGGACAAACCGGCCTAAACCTTGCTGTGCAGCTTGCTAAGAAAGGCATTCTCGACGAATGCGGTGTGGAAATTCTCGGCACCTCCTTCAAAAGCATAGAGCAGGCTGAAGACCGAGAACTATTCAAGGAGCTCTGCCTAAGCCTTGGAGAACCTGTATTGCCGTCGGAAATCGTCAACAGCATAGAGGAAGGTGTGAAAGTGGCTGAAAAGATTGGATATCCTGTAGTGCTTCGTCCTGCTTTCACACTTGGAGGCACAGGGGGCGGATTTGCCGACAATGAGGAAGAGCTTCGCGAACTAATGCGCAATGCGCTTGCACTCTCACCGGTGCACCAGGTATTGGTAGAAAAATCTATAAAGGGCTATAAGGAAATCGAATATGAGGTGATGCGTGACAGCAACGACACCGCCATCACTATTTGCAATATGGAGAACGTGGACCCTGTCGGGGTGCATACAGGCGACTCCGTCGTGGTTGCTCCAAGCCAAACACTGACAAATAAGGAATACCAGCTCCTTCGAGATTCTGCACTCCGACTTATCCGTGCTCTCGANATAGAAGGGGGCTGCAATGTGCAATTTGCACTCGATCCACTCTCTTTCAACTACTATATAATCGAAGTTAACCCTCGAGTGTCGCGAAGTTCAGCTCTCGCTTCGAAGGCCACGGGATACCCCATAGCTCGCGTAAGCGCAAAAATTGCAGTCGGCATGACTCTTGATGAAATCCAGATAGCAAACACTCCTGCAAGTTTTGAGCCAGCTCTCGACTATGTGGTGACAAAAATTGCACGCTTCCCATTCGACAAATTCAGCGAAGCCTCCAACCTTCTNGGCACNCAGATGAANGCNACNGGNGANATCATGAGCGTAGGNCGCACTTTNGANGANTCGCTNCTGAANGGCATNCGCTCNCTTGAGACGGGAGTNGANCATCTCTACTCAAGNAAAAATTCGAGGAAATGCCCACAGAGGAGATTCTTGAATATATTAAGGATGGACGCGACGACCGCCTATTGGCTATCGCTCAGTTGCTTCGCCGGAAAGTGGCTCTCTGGCACATCTATGAAAAGACGGGAATCGACCTTTTCTTCCTCGAAAAACTCAACAACATCATCAAGATGGAATGGGAGATCAAAGATGCAGAGACTCTTGACGCTTCCCTTCTTCGCGAGGCAAAACGAATGGGCTTCAGCGACCGATATATCGCACGACTGCGCAATCGAACTGAGGCTGATATTTGCGATATGAGACAGTCACTCGGCATTATCCCTGTCTATAAGATGATAGATACATGCTCGGGTGAATTTGATTCTTACGTGCCTTATTTCTACTCTACATATGAAGATGAAAATGAGTCAGTGGTAAGCGACCGAAAGAAAATACTCGTGCTCGGCAGCGGACCTATTCGCATTGGCCAAGGTGTAGAATTTGATTACTCTACCGTCCACGCCATCCAGACCATCCGCGAGCAAGGCTACGAAGCAATTATAATCAACAATAACCCTGAAACAGTCTCCACTGACTATAGCATCTCCGATAAGCTCTATTTTGAACCTCTCACAGTGGAAGATGTGATGAACGTGGTGAATCTCGAGAAGCCTGAAGGAGTAATTGTGACTCTCGGAGGCCAAACCGCCATCAATCTTGCGGCTCCTCTTGCCGAAAGAGGTGTCAATATCATTGGCACCGGCCTGGAGGCAATCGACCGTGCAGAAGACCGCAAGCATTTTGAGCGTATCATGCGCGAGACCGGAATCCCTCAGCCCGATGCAGAAGCTGTCACGGATATTGAAAGTGGCGTAAAGGCAGCTGAAAGAATCGGATATCCGGTACTTGTACGCCCAAGTTTCGTACTCGGTGGCAGGGCTATGCAAATTGTGGGCAATGAGCAGGCACTGCGCCATTATCTGCAAAATGCCGTAGATATATCCGACAATAGCCCGGTGCTCGTAGACAAATACATTATGGGCAAGGAGCTTGAAGTGGATGCCATCTGCGACGGCACCGACGTTCTTATCCCTGGAATAATGGAACACGTAGAAAAGACGGGTATCCATTCCGGCGACTCCATATCAGTCTATCCCACATTCAGCGTAAGCGAAAAGGTAAGAGAGACTATCGTCGACTATACGGTGCGTCTTGGCAAAGCAATAGGCATAGTAGGGCTCTATAACATACAATTTATTGTGGACAAAGACGACAATGTATATGTCATTGAGGTGAATCCACGTAGTTCCCGCACCGTTCCATTCCTCTCTAAGTCGACNGGAGTGCCNNTGGCTAAGATAGCCTCCAAGGTGNTGCTTGGTGAAAGCCTAAAAAGCCAGGGCTANANCGAGACGTTGCACCCAGACAGNAAGAGATGGNTTGTAAAGACTCCGGCTTTCTCTTNCTCCAAGATAAAAGGTGTAGACTCCTATCTTTCGCCTGAGATGAAATCTACNGGAGAAGCCATCGGCNACGACGATATGCTGACTCGTGCCCTTTATAAATCGCTGCAGGCTTCAGGAATGCAGGTGCTCAACTATGGCACACTGCTTGTGACTGTGTCAGATGCCGACAAAGAACGCGCTCTGCCTCTGATCAAGCGATTCTACAACCTTGGCTTCAATGTGGAGGCGACACGCGGCACAGCAAAGTTCCTTAAAGACCATGGCATCCGCTGTCGCACCATGGGGAAATTTAGCGAAGGAAGCTCTGATATAGAGCGTTCACTTCGACAAGGACACGTCAGCTATGTCATCAACACTATAGATGTCAACCAGCACAACACACGCCTTGACGGCTATGAAATCAGGCGTACTGCCATCGAAAACAATGTGACCATATTCACAGCTCTTGAAACTGTCAGGGTGCTCCTTGACGTGCTTGAGGAAATCACAATGGGAGTGTCTACCATAGATGCTGAATACGGCCGCAAAGGCAATGGAATGATATCAAGATAATTTTGAATGTAGAATTTTGAATTTTGAATAAATTAGGCTCCAATAGCCTTGAATAATTCAAAATTCAAAATTCAAAATTCAAAAATTCGAAGTAATTATTTGGATTTTACATTTGCTTTCGCTAATTTTGGGAAGGAATTGAAAAAATTATGAAATTCGAAATTACAAGCATAACAAGACTCACAGAGAGCGTCTTCGAAATGACACTCCGTGGCGATTGCTCCGCGTTCGCTATGCCGGGGCAATTCGTGGAAATTTCCATCCCCGGACTCTATCTGCGTCGACCTATTTCAGTGTGTGACATAGAGGGCAACCGACTCACATTAATATTCAAGACTGTCGGGAAAGGCACAGAAGCCATGGCAGAAATGACTCCCGGCACCGAACTTGACCTTCTGACCGGACTTGGCAAAGGGTTTGACACTTCACGTTGCAAAGACACCGCCCTATTAGCAGGAGGCGGCGTTGGTGTCCCCCCTCTTTATCTTCTTGCCCGCAAACTCATCGCCGATGGGAAAAAAGTGAAAGTGGCATTAGGATTCAACACTGCTGATGAAATCTTCTATGCCGACCAATTCCGAAAGCTTGGTGCTGAAGTGGAAGTGGCCACAGTAGATGGATCTGCCGGTGTAAAAGGTTTCGTGACCGATGCGATACGCAAGCCCGAGATGCAAGGGTGGGACTTCTGGTATGCCTGTGGGCCGCTCCCTATGCTTTCAGCACTTGGAAGAGAACTTGACTGCCTTAAGGGAGAAGTGAGCATGGAGGAGCGTATGGGCTGTGGCTTTGGTGCTTGCATGGGTTGCACGATTGAGACCCCTTGGGGACCGAAACGTGTCTGCAAGGATGGTCCGGTGTTTGATGCAATACTCATGAAGGATTTCAAAGGCAATGGGACTCCTTCGCCCACTCTTCCTCGCGATAGGAAACTTGAAGGGGAACCCAAAGTTGAAACCGAACTTTGCGGATTCAGTCTCAAAAATCCGATCGTGCCAGCAAGCGGCACTTTTGGATTCGGAAAGGAATTTGCTGAAATCTACGATCTCAATATTCTTGGGGGTATTTCTATCAAAGGCACAACACTCAATCCTCGCTTCGGAAATCTGACCCCACGCATTGCCGAGACTCCCGACGGGATGATTAATAGCGTCGGTCTGCAGAATCCAGGTGCAGAGACTGTCTATAGCCATGAAGTGCCGGAATTGCGTGAAGCGTATTCCGGATGCGTGATAGCAAATGTCAGCGGCTTCTCCATTGAAGAATACGTGGAAGCTTGCCGTATGGCAGACGCTTGCAAGGGTGTAGACATCATTGAAGTGAATGTAAGCTGTCCGAATGTACACAACGGCGGCATGGCGTTCGGAACCTCTGCCGAGCAGGCTGCTGAAGTGACACGCGCTGTCAAGGCAGCCGTCAAAAAGCCTGTATTCATCAAGCTTTCTCCCAATGTCACAGACATTATCTCAATTGCCAAGGCTTGCGAAGCAGCGGGAGCTGACGGTCTGACTCTTATAAATACTCTTTTGGGTATGCGCATCAACATTCAGACCGGAAGTCCTGTGATAGCAAATCGCATGGGAGGATTCTCCGGACCCGCAGTTTTCCCTGTGGCAGTCCGTATGGTATATCAGGTGGCTCAGGCTGTCGATATCCCTGTGATGGGATGCGGCGGAGTCTCTTCGGCTGAAGATGTGGTAGAAATGATGATGGCAGGCGCAAGTGCTGTCCAGGTTGGATCTGCCAATCTTGTCGACCCAATGGCTTGCAAAAAAATTGCGGATGAATTGCCAATCGTACTGAAAAAACTAAAAATCAACAATATAAAAGACATTATAGGAATATCATGGCGAAAGATGTGATCATAGCGTGCGACTTCCCCTCCATGGAAGCGACTCTTGAATTTCTCGACCGCTTCGGCGACACCAAACCTTATGTAAAGATTGGCATGGAACTTTTCTACGCTGCCGGGCCTGAAATCATCAAGGAAATTAAAAAGAGAGGGCACAAGATTTTTCTTGACCTCAAGCTTTGCGACATTCCAAACACAGTGAAGAGCGCAATGTCAGTACTCTCCCACCTCGACGTCGACATGACCAATCTCCATGCTTTTGGAGGACACAAGATGATGGAAGCAGCCATTGAAGGCCTCACTCGTCCGGATGGCACACGTCCATTGCTTATAGCTGTGACAATGCTCACATCCACAAGCAAAGAACTTATGAACGAAGACCTCCTTATTCCTGGCGAAGTAGACGCTGTAGTGGCAAGCTATGCCAAGAATGCCCAGATGTCAGGTCTTGATGGTGTGGTATGCTCTCCTCGGGAAGCTTCGATTGTGAAAATTGCTTGTGGCGACAAGTTTGTCACAGTCACTCCTGGCATACGCTTTGCAGACTCAGCTGCCGACGACCAGGTGAGAGTCATGACTCCGGCAAAAGCACGCGAGATTGGCTCTGACTATATAGTCGTAGGACGCCCCATCACAAAAGCTGAGGATCCATTGGCTGCCTACAAACGCTGCTGTGAAGAATTCCTCGGGAAATAATGAAATATAAATTCTCAGAGAACTCTGAGGGCTCTGAGTACTCTGAAAAAAAATTGACATACATGGAAAAGAAAATAGCAAAAGATCTTTTGAGCGTAGGCGCTGTATTCCTTCGCCCTGAAAATCTCTTCACTTGGGCTTCAGGCATCAAGAGCCCAATGTATTGCGACAACCGCCTCACTCTCTCATATCCCGCTGTAAGAAAGGATATCGAAGAAGGTCTGGCAGAACTCATCACTAAATATTATCCAGAAGCTGAATCACTCATGGGCACTTCTACTGCAGGCATTGCTCATGCTGCAATCGCTGCTTGGATTCTCAACAAGCCTATGGGATACGTGCGCGGTGGTGCAAAAGACCATGGCCGTGGCAACCGTATTGAAGGAAAATGCGAACCCGGAACTAAGGTGGTAGTTGTAGAAGACCTTATCTCTACCGGTGGCAGCTGCATCGAAGTAGTAGAGGCTCTTAGAGAAGAAGGAGCTGAAGTATTGGGCATCGTGTCTATTTTCACATATGGCATGAAGAAAGCCACCGATCGCCTGGCAGCCGCCAATGTCACCAACCATTCCCTGTCCAATCTCGACACACTCGTGGAAGTAGCTGCAGAAGAAGGGTATATTGAGCCGATATGGAAAAACAGAATCCTTAAATTCCGCGACAACCCAAGCGATACATCCTGGATGGAGGCCTGAAATATGAAGCATCTTATCGACCCTACTGATCTGACAGTAGAAGAAACCCAAGAAATCATCGACCTCGCTCTCGATATCATTGCTAACAGGGCTAAGTATTCTGAGAAATGCAAGGGCAAGAAACTGGCAACTCTCTTCTATGAACCTTCCACAAGAACCCGCCTCAGCTTTACGGCTGCCATGATGGAACTTGGAGGCAATGTACTCGGATTTGCAGATGCAGCCAGCAGCTCGGTGAGCAAAGGCGAAACTGTGCGCGACACTGTCCGCGTGGTTGAGAATTTTGCCGACATCATTGCCATGCGCCATCACATTGAGGGTGCACAACTCGCTGCCACTGAAGTGAGCCGCGTGCCTATCATCAATGCGGGCGACGGAAGCCACGCTCACCCTACCCAAACGCTGACCGACCTTCTCACCATCACCCGTGAACTTGGAAGACTCGACAATCTCACCATTGGCTTCTGCGGCGACCTTCGTTTCGGACGCACCGTGCATAGCCTCATAAAGGCTATGTCGCGCCAAAAAGGAATTAAGATAGTGCTCATTGCCCCTCCACAGCTCAGGCTTCCCGATTATATCAAGCAAGATGTATGCGATCGGCTTGGGCTGGAATACAAGGAAGTAGACACTCTCGAAGAGGCTATGCCGGAACTCGACGTGCTGTATATGACTCGAGTGCAGAAAGAGCGTTTCCTTGACGAAGACGAATACGAAGCCGTGAAAGACTCCTTTGTGCTTGACTGTGATAAGATGAAGTTGGCCAAGGAGAAGATGGCTGTCCTGCATCCCCTCCCCCGCGTCAACGAGATTCTTGAAGAAGTTGATGCCGACCCAAGGGCAGCATATTTCCGCCAAGTGGAAAATGGCAAATTTGTGCGTATGGCTCTTATCTCGAGTCTTCTCGACTGGAAAGATGATCCGAAGCATGAGATGCCAGTGGAAGAAGAAGTGGAAGTGCCCGACAATCTTCGCTGCGAAAACAAGAAGTGCATCACTCGCAATGAAAAGTCGCCTCGCCGCGCTTATCGTGCATCCGACGGATCCTTACGTTGCCGCTATTGCGACCATAAGTTTAAATAAATAATCTTAGTCATTTTGTCAAAGTGTCAAAGTGTCATTTTGACAAAATGACATCCTTATTTCTACAGGTAATAAAAATTTCTACAGGTAATAAAAAGATTCAACTACATTGGAACCACTTAAACATGAGTGCGGCATCGCCATGATCCGCCTCCGCAAGCCAATTGGCTATTACAAGGAGAAATATGGAAGCTATGCATATGCTCTCAATAAGCTGTATCTTCTTATGGAGAAACAGCACAACCGCGGTCANGAGGGTGCCGGCGTAGGAGTCGTCAATCTAAAGGCANCTCCCGGACATGAATACGTCTGGAGGGAGAGAGAACTTGGTCCTCAAGCAATTCAGGAAATATTCAATAATATAGGAAAGAGGCTGAAAGAGGCTGGCCTTGAGAATATGACTCCTCATGAAGCCGAAACGGAGGCTCCAATGATCGGAGAAATATATTTGGGCCACCTTAGATATTCCACCACAGGAAAAAGCGGAATGTCGTACGTCCATCCTTTTTTGCGCCGCAACAATTGGAGAAGCCGCAATCTGCTGATGTGTGGCAATTTCAATATGACTAATGTTGACACTCTTTTTGACTCTGTAGTAAGCCGAGGCCAGCATCCACGACTTTACAGCGACACTATAATTCTGCTCGAGATGCTTGGCTATGCTCTCGACAAGGAGAATCACAGACTCTACAGAAAGCATCGCGACAATGATCCGGAGAACTTCGTAGACCGAAATCTCGAGGAAATCATCGAAGAGGAACTCGACATCCGCAATGTATTGAAAGCCACTGCTCCAGAATGGGATGGAGGGTATGTGATCTGTGGTGCCACCGGTTCCGGCAATGTGTTTGTGTTCCGAGATCCCAATGGCATTCGCCCTGCTTATTATTACATTGACGACGAGATAATCATTGCCACTTCTGAACGCCCACAGATTCAGACAGTATTTGGAGTTCCTCAAGAAAAGATAAAGGAACTTGAACCTGGTGAAGCACTCTTGATTTCAATAGATGGCACTCCAAGCGTAGAGCGGATACTCCCACAGCAATCTAATTCTAAATGCAGCTTCGAACGCATTTATTTTTCACGTGGCAGTGATAGTGACATCTACAATGAGCGCAAGGAACTTGGACGTCTTCTCGTGCCAAAGGTAGTGGACGCAGTGGAAGGCAATATTTCCAATACTGTATTCTCATATATACCCAATACTGCTGAAGTCGCATTTTATGGCCTCGTAGAAGGGCTGGAAGAGTATCTCAATGAATATAAAGCAGATCGCATCCTCGCCCTCCAAACTGATGGCAAACTAAGCCACGAATCTATCCGCAAGGTGATGGAAGCAGAAGTGAGAATAGAAAAAGCAGCAATCAAGGATATTAAGCTCCGCACATTTATTGCAGAGGGCGACGTCCGCAATGACCTGGCTGCCCATGTCTACGACATTTCTTACGGCTGCCTCCGCCCTGGCATAGACTCTCTCGTAGTGATCGACGACTCAATAGTGCGCGGCACGACACTGAAACAATCNATCCTAAATATGCTTGCNCGNCTTCAGCCAAANAANATNGTNGTGGTGTCNTCNTCNCCGCANGTGAGATATCCCGACTATTATGGCATTGACATGAGCCGTATGGACGAATTCATAGCTTTCAAGGCAGCTGTCAGTCTGCTGAAGGAACGCGGTATGGAGTATATTCTTGCTTCTACGTATGCAGAGTGTAAAAAAGAGTTAGAAAAACCTGACGGAGAGCCTCTCGTCAACCATGTCAAGAATATTTATTCTCCTTTCACCGATGAGCAAATATCACGCAAGATAGCAGAGATGGTAAGGCCTGATGATATGGAGGTAGAAATCGTCTATCAGACTGTAGAAGGGCTTCATAAGGCTTGCCCGAATCATCCTGGGGATTGGTATTTCTCGGGCAACTACCCCACCAGAGGTGGTATCCGTAGAGTCAATCAAGCNNATATCAACTGGTATGAAGGGAATTCCCTAACACGATAATCACAATGGCAAAAATAGACAACGCAGATCATAAGGAGATAGCTGAAATGAAGCAGCTCCTGAAAGAAGAGGTAGGCTTTCTTCCAGCCGGCCCCGGGCTTGATCATGCGTTAAGCCATGCTGATTGGATGAGGGTTGACTCCAAGTATGTAGTGATAGAAATGGGGAAAACTTGCCCGGACGTATTCATTGTCAAAGACGGAATAATTCGTGTATGGGATTTTGATGGGGAAAAGGAACGCACATTCGGGTTCGGACTCCCCGGCACCATTTTTGAAAGCAAACATTCTTTTGTGATGCACGGGCCCTCTTACTATCAAGTGGAGACTTGTTGCCCTTCCACAATCCTGAGAATTCCGGAAAAGGAATTTTGGGAAACCGTAGAGTCAGACCATAGCTTTGCAATCTTCATGCTTCATAACGCTTATGGCGAACTATACAGCCATGAGTTTAAAGAAAGCACCATCAACAATGGCACGGCCAAGGAGAGATTTGAAGCAATGCTAAAATATCGCCCTGTGATTCTTGAGAAAGTGCCTCAGAAAATAATAGCTTCTTACCTGGGTATCACCTCAGAATATTTCAGTATGCTAAAACGCCGTTTTCTCAAAGGAAAGTGAATTTCTTAAACCAGTTTAAGGATTTTAGTAAATTTTTGGTTTATATTTGCACTTTATTAATAAAAAGAAGATTTAACAACCAAAAAAATCACAACATCGCTTATGAGGAATTTTCTACTTACTCTCGCAGCCATGGCACTTACCATGCCGGCATTTGCTGTCACCAATGTGGCAAGCAAAAGCAATGCTGCTGTCACTCCTGGCATCCCATCGCTCTCTACTCAAAAGTATGGATCTTTGAAAAATACCTCAATCGTAGATAGAGCCAAGGCAGCCAAAGCCTCTTCTCTGACCCGTGCGGAAGGCGACGATTTCAACATTATCACCGAAGCTCCGGAAGGAAGAGTGCAGCCAATGCTCGGCTCATCCAATACTTTCTACCTTTACTACGATGAAGTTTCAATGGACGAGACCTATGGTATCGCCTACGAAGGAGTATGGACCGACAATGGAGAGGTGTATCTTAAGAATCCTATCAGCATGCTCGATTGGGACACTTATATCAAAGGCACCGTGACAGAAGATGGACTCCTGTTTGAGTTCCCNCAGCCTCTTTATAAATCNGCAGATGAAGAAGGATCGTTCGAACTTTATGTCGACGTGCTCGAATATGCCGAGATTGAATCTCCCGATGACCCCGATGATTACTACATCACTTTCATTCCATCTGAAGAGACAAGAAGCATTCTCTTCACTAAATTAGACGATGGAAGCTATTGGATGGACGATGACTACATGCTGGGCGTCACTTTCGAAGGTGCTTGGCAAGGATATGGAGAGATGTATCTCAATCTTCTTCCGTTTGATGCCACTCCTGCTGTAATTCCTGATGGCATAGCGTATGACTATTCCTATGTGCTTGTCGATGAATTTACAGGATGGGGCAACACCATAATGCGCCAGATTGGAATCGGAGAACTCGATGGCACCACCTACATAAAAGGCCTTGCCAGCGGAATGCCAAATGCTGTCGTCTATGGCACATTCGACAAAGAGACTAATACACTCACCATTCCTTCCGACCAGTTCCTCGGGAAGTATTACAACCATTATATATTCATGATGGCTGGCATCGGCAAATCCTGGTATGATGAAAATTGGGGAGCGGAGATGTATTCTTTTGATATCGTAGATGAGCCGCTGGTGCTCACTTATGATCCTGAAAAGAATGAATATTATCCAGTATTGAGAGAAGGGTTCGACTATTCATACTTCATCTTTAATTTTGGAAATGTCGAGACTTACCCTTGCGAGTATTATGCCATCGACCGAATTTTCTCACAAGGAGAAATCACTGACTTCACTCCAATCGCACCTGAAATTTTAGATATCTATGATATCGGATTCTTTGATCCGGAATACTCTTATGCATTTGAGTTCAACATTTTCGGTGATAATAAAGATGGCCAGATTCTTCCGGAGACCAATATTTACTATAACGTTTTCATCAATGGAGANCTCTATACCTTCACTTCTGAAGAATATCCATCTCTTCTTGAAGAAAACATAAAAGAGGTGACCGACATTCCTGTATTCTTGAATGCTGGCGACGACATTTTCTGCGATGGCAACTATCACGGCATAGCATTGAAACGCAAAGATGTCAAGACTGTAGGGGTGCGCACAGTCTACATCGATGGCGACACTCGCGCTGAGAGCGAGATTGTCACTGTCACTGACACCGGCGAACCCGTATCTGTGGCCCTTACCACTGCTTCAAAAGCAGCCAAGACAGAATTCTTTGATGTCAACGGCAGAAAGATTTCCGGCTTAGCTAAAGATGGAGTCGTGATCAAACGCACTACACTCAGCGATGGAAGCATAAAAGTAGAGAAGATCTTCAGACACTGATCATACCGACTATCCATACAATACTTAAACGTGTGAGGCTTATTGGGCCTCACACGTTTTTTTATNCNTACCTATTGCTNGATTCATTATAATTTTGTAATTTTGCAATGGAAAACAACGACTATTTTAAGTTTTGGCAAACAACACTCTGAAAATTATCTTATTTTCCTTACTTATGCTACTNACCGTAGTNGCTTTAGGNTTTGCAATAGGGCTTCATTCTTTCACTATTATCGAATGGTGGAAGCCAGTGGCCATATGCGGCATCCTCGCTTTNATTCCCACCANATTCTTCTCCAGACACACCAAGACCCTGACAAGTTGTCTAATGGAATATTTAGAATATCCCGTGTCTTTCGCAATTTCGTTCTCCTTACTATTGGCCATATTCTACGCCTCCAACTATTTTCTTTCTGACCACACCTCTGGCTACGATTACCAGGCTCCGATTGTCAGAAAATATAGCGAAGTGCGCTCGCGCTCCCACAAAACCGGCCGACGCGTATATCGAGAGGAAAAATATACAGTCTATATAATTGAGGCAGAAATGAAAGATGGGAAGATAAAAAAGATGGAGAAGCCTCTGAGCGAATACAATCGNTTGAAAAAGGGGGCTCACTTGAATCTCTTTATGGAAAAAGGATTATTCTCTATTCCTGTCATAAAGAAACAAAAATCGTAAGTAAATCACAAAACAAACAAATAGAAATTAAAGATGAGAAAACACATCATGAAAGTGCTNATGGCAGTTGCAATTCTTGCCAGCACTAACCTTGCTCATGCACAGTTCAACCTAAAGAAGGCCGTAGGCAGTGCTTCAAAGGCTGTCCAGGCGTTTACTCTCTCTGATCAGCAGATGGCTGATTATGTAAAGGAATCAGTAGATTGGATGGATAAGCACAACCCAGTGCTTCCAGACGACGATCCTTACACACAGCGCCTCAACAAACTCGTAGAAGGAATCACCGATGCTGATGGCATTCCATTGAATTTCAAAGTCTACAATGTGATAGATGTCAATGCCTTTGCATGTCCGGATGGAAGCGTGCGTGTCTTCGCAGCTCTTATGGACATAATGGATGATGACGAACTTATTGGCATCATTGGCCATGAAATCGGCCACGTCGTGAAGCGTCACTCTAAAAATGCATTCAAGACAGAGCTTCTTACAGGTGCTGTCAAAGATGCTATTGCTTCTACAGGCGGCAAAGCTGCAGCCCTGACTGAATCTCAGCTCGGATCGCTNGGCGAGTCTCTTATCAATGCTAAGTATTCTCAAAAACAAGAGAAAGAAGCCGACGACTGCGGCTACGACTTCCTGGTAGCCAACGGNCGCAATCCTTGGGGCATGGTAATGTCGTTTGAGAAGCTTCAAAATCTTGAAGGTGGCGTCAAGTCGTCGACTGTCGACAAAATGTTCTCTTCCCATCCTGAGACTAAAGACCGTATCGAAAGAATGACAAAAAGATGCGAAAAAGACGGTTATCAGCGACCCGTTAAAGCAGAAAACTAATACTCTATCAAATAGAAAGCAAAAGGCTTCCAATTCAGGGAAGCCTTTCTTTTTGGATGGAAAACTTATATAGAGTGAAGTGCAAAACATACAATAATTTTCATTGGTATTAATAATTTTTAAATATTTTTTTTGTAAATTTGCACCATGAAAACTATGTTTGGATTTAGCATATCGCGAAAGAGTCTGATTTTCGACTATTTCATGATTATCCTGGGCATATTCATGTATGCTTTCGGGTTCTGTGCATTCATACTTCCTCACAAGATTGTAATGGGCGGCCTGACAGGTGTCGGCACTCTTGTCTACTTTGCTTCAAATGAGACTATACCTGTCGCCGTGACCCAATATGCTCTCAACCTTGTGCTTTTGGCTTTCGCATTCAAGGTAGTAGGGAAGACTTTCGTGATCCGCACTATTTTTGGAGCNACTGTAGTTTCTCTTTCTATCGGTGTAGGAGAATCTTTTTTTATGAGTCTCGGTCACCCAATTCTTGAAGACATGTCGCTCAGTGCCATCTTGGGTGCCATCATCTGCGGACTTGGCGTCGGGACGGTGCTCATCCACAATGGGTCTACCGGAGGCACCGACATCGTGGCTTCAATGGTGAATAAACTCAGCAACGTCAGCATTGGGCGAGCTATGGTGATCACAGATATGGTGATTGTCTCAAGCAGCATCTTCCTTCCATTCGACGGCACTTTCGGGGAGCGACTTGAAGCTCGCATCCCCATCATCGTTTATGGCTATGTAGTCACTTTTGTGGCTTCATATTGTGCTGATATGATTGTGGTAGGCAATCGGCAGGCAGTGCAGTTTATCATCTTTAGCCGGCAATGGCANATCATTGCAGATGCCATCAATAATGATGCCAAACGCGGAGTGACAGTGCTCGATGGCGAAGGATGGTATAGCAAAAAGCCCATAAAGATACTTATGGTATGGTGTCGCAAGATTGAAGCTCCTGGCATCATGCGCCTCGTAAAGGGCATCGACGACGATGCTTTTATCACCCAAGGAGCAGTAAATGGAGTGTTTGGCAAAGGCTTCGATATGTATAAAGTAAAAATAAAGTCGAAGAGACATCAGACCACAAAAGTGGAAGACCCACACCCTACGGCATAAGCTCCTGAACATTCAAACTATTCAAATACATTTTCCAAATAACAACCAACAACTAAAAACTATGAAGAGACTGTTTCTCTTATCCGCCCTTATGGTGTTGTGCTCAGCAGCTTGGGCCAACTACACATGCCGCGGATCTGTTTTTGACAAGCAGGGNGAACCCCTGATCGGAGCGACNGTCGCNGTGCCNGGCACNNCNACNGCNACNGCNGTNGANATCGACGGCAATTTNTCGCTCTCAGTTCCCGACAACACGAAGGANNTCAANATCTCCTACGTAGGCTATCAGGACAAGACAGTAAAAGCACAGCCTGAAGTCGGACGCGTAGTGCTCGAAGCTGAGACTACTATGCTTCAGGACGTCGTAGTCACTCAGTCAGTGGCAAAGACACGAAAGACTCCTGTAGCTGTATCTACTGTCGACGCTCCTTTCATAGAGGCTAAGCTCGGCGGACAGGAATTCCCTGAAGTGCTGAAGACTACTCCTGGCGTTTGGGCTACTAAAGACGGCGGTGGCTATGGCGATGCTAAAATCAACATGCGTGGTTTCAAGAGCGCAAATGTGGCTCAGCTCGTCAACGGTATTCCCGTCAACGATATGGAATGGGGTGGCGTATATTGGTCTAACTGGTCGGGCCTCAGCGACGTGACTTCTTCTATGCAGACTCAGCGTGGTCTTGGCGCTGCCATCATCTCTACTCCATCTGTGGGTGGCACTCTCAACATCACCACTAAGAGTCTTGATGCGAAAAAGGGAGGAACAGTATTCTATGGTATGGGCAACGACAATATGAACCATATCGGCTTCTCTGCATCTACCGGACTTATGAAAAATGGCTGGGCCATCACTATCATGGGAAGCCGCAAGTGGGGCGACGGATATATCCAGGGCACAAAATTTGACGCTTTCACATGGTTTGTCAATGTTTCAAAGAAAATCAACGACAATCATCAGCTGAGCCTCACTGCATTCGGTTCGCCTCAGGATCACTGGCAGCGTAACTCTAATAATGGTCTGACAGTGGAAGGCTGGCAGAATGTCAAGAACTATATGAATGGCGAGAGCATGTATCGCTACAACCCAACATTTGGTTATCGTCTTAATGGCCAGGAATACGTCTCCAACCAGAACCACTTCCACAAGCCCCAGATTTCACTCAATCATATTTGGCAGATCAACTACAAGTCAAGCCTCTCGACTGCAGTCTACCTTTCTATAGCTAATGGCTACGGAAATAGCGGACAGGGTCGCACCAGCGACTACCGCAACCAATGGTATGGCGCCAACAATGGTATACTCTCTGACACATGGAGATGCGCCGACGGAACATTCGACTATGCTGGTATCGAAGAGATGAATGCAGCTTCCACAACCGGAGCCAATATGGTTATGGCTCAGTCGATCAACAATCATACTTGGGTTGGCCTTGTATCAACCTACAAGAACGAGCTCATCGAAAATCAACTCAACCTTCTCGTAGGTCTTGACGTGCGCTACTACGCAGGTCTCCACCAGACTAAGATCAGCGACCTCTTCAACGGTCAGTATTATATTGATGATTCTTCACGTAAGAATGTTCTCCCATCCAATAATTCAGCTGCAGCAGACCCCAACTGGCAGTATGAGAAACTCGGTGTAGGCGACATCGTCTATCGTGACTACACCGGATATGTAGCTCAGGAAGGTCTTTACGCTCAGCTTGAATATAGCTGTCTCGAAGACAATAAGCTCAACATCTTCCTTGGGGGATCAGTCAACAACAACTCAGATTGGCTGGTAGACCGTTTCTACTACGATAAGGANCATCAGCGTTCTGAGACCCTCAACTTCCTCGCAGGCAACGTCAAGGCTGGTATCAACTACAACATCGACCGCCACAACAACGTCTTTGCCAACGGTGGCTACATCAGTCGTGCACCCTTCATGTCGGCTGCATTCCTTTCAAGAGAGACTTCTAACGCTGCCAATCCTGATGCAATCAACGAAAAGTGCGTTTCTGCAGAAATTGGCTATGAGTTCCACTCACCTAAATTCACAGCTCAGGTAAACGGCTACTTCACCCGCTGGATGGACCAGACAATGACGAAGACTGGTACACTCCAGGATGGAACACGCTATTTGATGAACATGAGCGGTGTTGCTGCCCGCCATATGGGCGTTGAGGTGGCTGCTACCTACAAGCCTTTCCAATGGCTCGAGTTCTCAGGTATGTTCTCTTTCGGCGACTGGGTCAACGACTCCAACACAATCGGCTACTTCTACAACGATCAGTCTCAGCCTCTTGCAAACCTCAGCAATGGAGCTCTCGCTTCAGGCATCATGGCTGAAGACCACCTCTGGGCTAAGCTCAATACTAAGGGACGCAAGGTCGGTGGTTCGGCTCAGTCTACCGGATCACTCAGCATGACGGTTAAGCCTGTCAAAGGATGGCGCATTGGAGTTGACTGGGTGGCTTCAGCCCGCAATTACTCCGACTACAACATCAGCGGCAGCAACCTCAACACCGGACAGACANTGGAACTTGGCGAACCNTGGAGAATTCCTTGGGGCAANCAGCTCGACCTCAGNGCAAGCTACTCATTTAAGTTCGGAGGCATGAACGCCACNATNTTCGGCAACGTCAACAACCTCTGCAACTACAACTACATTATGGATGCCTACACTTCAGCTTCCAGCAATGGCACATGGCAGAATGCTTACAGAATATTCTA
>WFLX010320250.1_pt1 | contig 20645 bp, 24 predicted proteins | sample 4967041 | NCBI WGS metagenome assembly WFLX01 (sample SAMN12857096, study PRJNA449069) | gut metagenome | isolation source: stool from male and female vole | host: Microtus ochrogaster | place: USA:Florida | collected 2017
AAAATAGGAAATTTTCTGCCGGTGCAGGCAGGCAGAGGATGCCCGAAAACATGCAGCTTTTGCTCTATTTATTGTCTTTATCAGGGACAATATTTGCAAAGAGAGATTTCTGATGTTATCAGGGATATTAAAAAAATAAAAGAATTGGGATTTCGGCAGTTTCTGTTATTGGATGATAATATTTTTTCCGACAGGGATTATGCCGTCAGATTATGCGCTGAGATCAAAAAGTTAAAAATGAAATGGATGACGCAATGCTCCATCGATATTGCCGGGGATGAAGAATTGTTGGATATCATAGCCTCCAGCGGCTGTTACGTCTTAAGCTTCGGTCTGGAAAGCATCAGTAAGGAAAGCCTGCTGGGAATGAGTAAGGCATGGGCTGATCCTGCAAAATATCCGGAGCAGATAGGGATCATCCGAAAACACGGTATTGATATTTCCACGGAAATGGTCATCGGCGCGGAGGGCGACACCTTGGAATCCATCAGGAAGACAGCTCGGTTTATCGAAAAAAATCATATTGCAGTGCCGAGATTTTATATTTTAACACCGATCCCCGGAACAAAATATTGGGAAGAAATGAAACAGCAAAACAGGATCTATAACACGGATATGTATTCCTATAATTCCTGCGAAGCCGTACATATCCCTAAGAATATGACGCCGGAAGAACTGACAAAAGCGTACTGGGACCTTTACAATGATGTTTATTCCATCAAATGCATCCTGAAACGGACGCTCCTTACAAGATCCGTCTTACGGAGACCTTTTCAGACATTTTTCTATTTCTTCGTAAATCTGTATTACAGAAAACAGATAAAACATGGGATCGTGCCGAATATAGTATAACAGGTAACTATGATATAAATTATAAAATTTTTGTAATTTTTTTGATTATAATATTTGTTATTTGGACAGCATTGTGCTACACTTAATATCACTAACAATAATGGAATCTTGGCAGGAAAGGAAGATATAACATTGAGTAAATTTATTTTAAGCTGTTGTTCTACCGCAGATCTATCCAAAGAACATTTTGAAGCGCGTGATATCTCTTATATCTGNTTCCACTATGAATTAGACGGGGTACANTATCCTGACGATCTCGGACAGTCCATGCCNTTTGATNAATTNTATCAGGCTATGGTGGATGGNGCCGATACCAAGACTTCACAGGTCAATGCAGACGAATACGAAGCATATTTCAGAAAATTTTTGGAGGAAGGTCATGATATCCTGCACCTGACCCTGTCCTCCGGAATCTCCAGCACGCTCAACTCCGCCATGATCGCTAAAAATACGCTGCAGGAAGAATATCCCGACCGGAAGATCTATGTTGTAGATTCTCTGGGTGCATCCTCCGGCTACGGACTTCTGATGGACCAGCTTGCAGATCTTCGTGACAGCGGAAAATCCATTGATAAGGTCTTCCAGTATGCAGAAGAAAACAGATTAAAATTAAATCATTGGTTTTTCTCCACCGACCTGACTTTCTATATCAAAGGCGGTCGCGTCTCAAAAACTGCCGGCACTGTAGGAAACCTTTTAAATATCTGTCCCCTGCTGAATATGGATAACCTCGGCCGCTTGATCCCGCGATATAAGATCCGCACCAAGAAAAAGGTCATCGCAGCTATCGTGGAAAAAATGAAGGAATACGCTGATCAAGGCGTCAATTACCCCGGTAAATGCTATATCTCTCAGTCCGCGTGCTATGAAGACGCGCGCGCCGTTGCCGATCTGGTAGAAAAAGCATTTCCCCATCTGAACGGCCGGGTGGAAATCAATTCCATCGGTACGGTCATCGGCAGTCATACCGGTCCCGGCACAGTGGCGCTGTTCTTCTGGGGAAAAGAGAGGGTTGAGTAATCCCGGTCTTTATTGCGCATCATAACGTTTTGAAACCGCTTTCAGATGTTCTATGATCGGCAGATGCTGAGGACATACTCCTTCGCACTGACCGCATCCGACACAGCTTGACGCCCTTCCAAACTCCCGCGTCAAAAGTTCATAATTGCCCAGATTGACCGTCCATCCTTTTTCCGCAGGTTCTCTCATATCTTCATTATAAAGCGAGAAATACTGCGGTATTGCTATCTTCTGCGGGCAGCCTTCCGTACAATAGGAGCATCCCGTACACGGGATCGCAGTTTTTCCATTGATGATATCCGCCGCCATGAATACAAGCTTCTTTTCCTCTTCATTCAATGGCTGAAAATCTTCCATCGTTGCAAGATTATCCTCGATCTGTTCCATATTGCTCATTCCGGAAAGAACCATCATAACATTGTCAAGGGACGCCGCATATCTGATCGCCCAGGAAGATATGGACCGCTCCGGCGCATAGTCTTTCAGAAGCTTTTCCGCTGCCTCCGGAAGCTTTGCCAGCGTTCCGCCCTTCACCGGCTCCATGACGATGATCGGGATATTATGTTTTACCGCTACTTCATGACAGGCGCGCGCATGCACCCACGGGCTTTCCCAATCCAGATAATTCAGCTGCAGCTGTACAAATTCCATATCGGGATGCTTTGTCAGGATCTCATCAAGAAGCTCCGGCGTATCATGATAAGAAAATCCTATATGCTTTACCAGTCCCTGTTTTTTCTTTTCCCGAAGCCAGTTGAAGCAGTCATATTCTTCATATTTATGGATGCTTCCTGATTCTATGCCATGCAAAAGATAATAGTCAAAAAATCCTGCGCCCGTATTTTCCAGCTGTGCATTAAATATCTTATCCCGGNCCTCAAATNCATCAAAAAATCCACTATGNANTTTAGAAGCAATTGTNAAACTNTCTCTGGGNTAACGNTCCACCAAAGCAACCTTTGCNGTCTTCTCGCTNTGAAANCCGCAGTACATCCANGCCGTATCAAAATAAGTAAANCCTCNGGCAATAAACGCATCCACCATCTTCTTCACCTGTTCTACATCNANGCTGCCNGCATCGCTNTTGTCAATCNGNGGCAGACGCATNAATCCGAATCCCAGTTTNTTTGCNTGATCCATAGCCAATCCTCCATTTTTANATACTTNTNNTGATNNCACTTNAAGGTTCTTTNGTTATTATAAACTATTTTGATTGNCTTGAACAGTANGTTATATCTGNTCTATTTTNTCAGCAAGNTTCTTTCTCTGCCGNCTTTCATGNGCAAGNTTNTCCTGNATTTCATCCATTCTCTTGAAGATATCNGCAATGGCTTCCTGCTCATTTTGAGGACGTNCGGGTNNCTCTTGAGAATTTCGNGCNGCTATNTCCNNTGCAAACAATTTACCAAANANCCATCTCACAANAGGCTGGATAATNAAAATCTGCGAAAAGAAAGCAAACGGTAAATTGAAGCAGACAAGCTTTATCCAATTAGCTAATAATGTTAAAATATGAAAACCTGAATAATACGGATAATACATTCCTGCTGCCAAAAAGCTCATCAACGGACACATAATCAAAACAGTACAACAAATAATAACCGTTTCAAAAATCATGGGATGATTTCTTCTCGGATCAAACATCCTGCACGCCATCTTGAAGGATAACGGACTTCCTAATAGACACTCCAGCAAATACGCAAGGCAAAGCTCAACAACTATGACCGCCCATATGGGAAACATGTCCCCAAACATATAAACGCCTCCCTGCGCATTGATGGCATGGATAACGCTATCTGCTCCTGTTACCTGCATCAGAGTGTTTCCATTAACGACATACAGACTATAAAATACATATCCGTGTACGGTAATTAAAACTGTGAGGAATGCAAATACCATCCTCTGAAATTGATTTCTTGGCATAACTTTTTCTCCTTTTCTGGCATAAAAAACACATGTTACCCCGCTGCTCACCAATCCGGCAATATCTTATCTTTACGAGATTACATACGTACCGTGATCAGATTTACGTGCGAAGCACTACATGTGTCGTTTATGTTTTTATTTAATTTATAAAGTAGAATAACAGATTTTTTTTATTGATGCAAGCAATTTTTTCTCTTTAATACCAATGCAGCGACAGCAAAAATAAGTAATAATTCAGCTAAAACGATGATTGTTCTGGAAAAAATCATTTGATAAATTTCCTGAATTGCAGATAAGCAATGTAACACATCTGCGTATAAAACTGCTAAATAAACCACNGATATGGANACAAAAATCCCACGATAAGTATCCTCCATCCTTTTATCCATTNTANAGAACTCTGTAACCATGATCGCCATATTNAGAAGGAATACCGCANTTANTTGAACATTCAGAAANGGTCCCACAGAAGATGCATCCATATGAAACGNCATGATNCCATTCCCAACCATAATGGCAGTAGAACATGTGACNAGAATGATCCAGATACCTGAAATAACTGAAACAATCAGCAGAATTCGATTCACTTNGCTATCTGTTTTAGCAAAATTATCTTTTTCGTCAAGATTACTCTTTTCATTAAAGTCACTTTTTTTAGTCCCATATAGAAGAATCATTAATATAACTGCCAATGAAATCAGATAAATCATTCCTGAATGATTGCCGAGTATACTGCTGCCTCTCAATGCGTTATATCCTATCAAACAACTATATATTATAATCATTATCCCAATGGCAAAATGCACGATCTTCTTCTGTTTTGCCTTTTCCTGCAATCTGGACAATCTCACTATTTCAGTAAATGCGGTCTCATCATCTGCCTGTANTTCCNCCACAACGATATCCTGTATNTTAAGATCAAGAACATTGGANAGGCTNTNCAANAANCCGATNTCCGGAAAACTCTCTCCGGTCTCCCAGCGTGACACTGCCTTATTGGTAACCCCAAGCAGCTCACCTAATTCGCTTTGGGTATAATTCTTTCTTGTTCTGGCGTCTTTAATGAGTTCACCTGTTTTCTTTTTATCCATAAATGCCGCTCCTCCCTATCCTTTGATAATTTTATCCTATCAAGGATCTTCCTAAACGGCAATCCATTGTAACGAGAATCCACTGTTTAAAAGGATTCCCGGTACATGGGGCAGGGATCTCCATTTTAGAGTAATATGCCCACACCGTGTCAAGTGTGGGCAGGAGACTGCTGTTATTGTATTAAATTTCGATTGATATGATTGATTATGCCAACTGTATTGACTGACTTGCTAATTCTTTTATTGTATCAAGGGATAACTCTGTGTAATCGGCTATATCCTCCAATGACATTTTACCTGCTTTAATCATACGAACCGCTATTTCTTTTGCATTTCTTATCGCGGTTTCATTCCTCATATCCTCCATAATCTTACACATGACTGCAACTCCTTTCTCGTCTTGCTTAAAGTATCGTGCTTTTTTAGCAAGCGCTTCATAATTCATATTGTCGGGGTTTGTGCATGAAGATTGATTATGCCAACTGCATAACTCTCATTTCAATTTCTCTTAGTTCATCAAGAGATAATAGAGGAACACACTCTGCAATTTCTTCNNGAGTCATNTTCCCCTTTTTTNTCNATCTTTCTNCGGTTTCCCTAGCNGTGTTTAATGCCGCTTCATTCCTCATATCCTCCATAATCTTACACATNGCTGCAACTCCTTTCTCGTCTTGCTTAAAGTATCGTACTTTTTTAGCAAGCGCTTCATAATTCATATCGTCGGGGTTTGTGCATGAAGATTGATTATGCCGGTTGCATTGTTTGACTTTCTAATTCTTTTACTGTTTCAAGAGACAACTCCGTAGCCTCCGCTATTTCCTCTAAAGACATCTTGCCTAATTTTATTAAATGAACCGCTGTCTTTTTTGCTTTATTCAATTCTGCTTCGTTTCTCATATCTTCCATAATCTTACACATGGCTGCAACTCCTTTCTCGTCTTGCTTAAAGTATCGTGCTTTTTTAGCAAGCGCTTCATAATTCATATCGTCGGGATCAGTACATGAGAAATCGTGCATCAGCTTACCGATTTCATCATCGCCCCTGTACGTTCCATTCACATATAGGATATGCGAACCGTCACCAAACAATACTTTCTTTTCCCCGATTGTAACGAATCTCTCTACCGGATATATCGGTTGATTTCCTTTCATAACATCTTTTTCTGTAATGAAGATAACATAGCTGTCAGGAATGTCCTCTGTTTCTTCACCACTCTTTAATATATGCGCGTCCAAAAGGCTGCTGTTGTGCCTTGCCCTTTTTGCGCCTGCTCCTGCGTCCTTGCGCTGGATTTCCACGTCAAACTCCTTTTTATCGCCATCAACCGCATGAACGTCCAACGTGGCGGAACGTCCCCACAGATTCTTCAATACCTCCTGCGTCCGAACCGATTTGATTTTTATGTCCTTTTTTCCTAAAACAATCCGTAGTATCAGTTCCACACCCTCAATATTATCTTTAAGGCATGCAGTCATAAAATCATCATCCATATAGCGGAATGCTTTCAATCTCTCTAAATCCAACTGATGCATTTGTTCTTGATGCATCAGTTTTTGGTGTGTCTGCTTTGTTGTATTCAACAATATCACCTTCCCTCACCACTTTTATTATACATCAGACAATACCTTTTTGAAAACTGAATTTTTTTGATGCTGAATAATCATAAAACAAATAAAAAACAACTCCAAAAGAAAAACACTTAAGAAGATACAAATAAGAAATCGTCGGCGATCTGCCAATGAAATTCCAGACATTAAGCAACATGCGCTGGAATGAGAATATCGCATATTGGATCAAATGTCAAGCATTTGAACAAAAGTTGCCTAAAGTTGATTTTCACATATAAAAAATCTAAACCACAAAAACAGGAATACACAAGACAAGTTCGCTAAAGTTGATTTTCACCTCAAAAAAATTATATTATCAAAACTAACCCTATTACACCAACCGTATTGGCTAAAAGATGAGAGATCGTGCTTACGATGATGTTATGTGATCTCTTATAGACAAGTCCATAAAATACCGCATTGACAACAATAAAGAACAAATCATACAGCACCACAGCAAAGCTTCCGACGGTAAAATGGCATAAGGAGAACAGAGTTGCCGTGATCAGCAGCGCCGGAACAAACGGTAAGCGTTTTGACAGCTTATCTAAGAAAAATCCTCTCCATGCGATTTCTTCACCCCAGGCTGCAATCACTAACTCTGCCACTAAAACGATGATTTGTTCAAAGGAAAGAAAATCCGTGCGATCCGATAGATGTTCTATAAATTCAGGAAGAAACATTTTTGCTAATGCATAACAGATTATATTCATAACAACCGGCATAAGAATGAGTAGATCGGTCTTCCGGTCCTTCAGCAGCTTGGGAACTGCCTTCAGACTCATGGTCTCTTTTTCCTCCGGCTCTCTTGTGATAAAATAGAAAATAATACCAATAATCAAAGTAACACTGCTCAGGTTGACACTATCATTTCCAAATAAAACCAAAAATCCCGAAAATGAAAATACCGTCATAACCAGCATTGCTATTACACTTAATTTACTTTTGTTCATCTTGATCCTCCCCGTCAGATAACAATCTTAATTTTCGAGCTATTTTTATATTTCGACTTAATCTCCCTGCCGGGATGCCGACATACCAAAGAATACATTACTCCGCTTTTTATATAATTACTGTTATATAACACATATTATATATAAATCATATCATTATGTCAATACAAAAAACCGATTTTCTTTCACTTACAAAAAAATCGGTTTTTACGCAGAACGATTTACATTTTCCCAACAATATGGATTATTTATTATTTAAATATTCTAAGATTGGAGCAATGTATTTTTTATCAGAAATGTCATAAGAGGAAGAAATCATTTTTATCATAGCTTCATCCTGTTCCGTCTTATCTTTTTTTGCTTTTAAAACCTTTAAAAGCATCTTCATCATAAATCTTGATGAAGCTGACATTTTCTCATAATTTAATCCTCCCGGACAATAAAATACATGTACCCTTTCCCATTCTTCCTCATTAAAATTCCGCCTGAGAGTCGTCTCTAAATCAGGATTTTCAAGCGGGCTTGCTCCGACACAATACACAATTAATTTTTTATCACTCCATTTATGCATCTGTCTTTTAAACCAGCTAAGCATCTTTATATTTCCAGCACATGCCCAGCCTCCAAATATGACAGCATCATAATCATCCATATTTTTCTTTTTAGCCGTACCCAGTTCAAAACAATCCGCGCCGCTTTCTTCCGCTATCCACTCTGCATAATGTTTTGTAAAACCTGTCTGAGAATTGTAAATTACAATGGTTTTCATTCTTTTACACTTCCTCCCATTCCCTTTCAATTATTTTCTATAAAAGGTTGTTTCCTTTTCCTGATAAAGGTTCATCCTTCTATAGAATCACCAAACGATTCGGTTCCACATGGCAAGTCAGAAACAGCACTTCTACTCCTGCCACTTGCGCCTCTTTCCATGCCTCCCCAAACTCCGGGTGCGTTTCGATATTCGGCCGCACCTCTGTCACTCCGTCCATCTGTATAACAAAAGCAAGAGACGCTTTGTATCCATCCATCACTGCTTTCGTAAGTTCCCGAAGATGCTTGATACCACGCTCTGTCGGCGCATCCGGAAAATATCCGATGCCGTCTATCTCCAGNGTACANCCTTTNACTTCCATCAGNTGGCNCTCCGGTTCNCTTTCTCCCNNANACCGTTCCATATAAAAATCGATTCTGGAATCNCCNTAAGTATATTCCGGTATNACCTTNTCAAAANCCTGCCCTGCCAGCCATTCTCTGACCGCCTGATTTGGAGCCTGACTGTCAATATTAAAAAGTATGCCGTTCTCTTTCCTTACCGCCACAAGATCATATCGGGTCTTTCTTTCCGGCTTTCCTTGCTCTGTCAGATATACTTCACAGCCCGGAATCAATAATTCTCTGCATCGACCGGTATTCTTTACGTGAACCGTTTCTTTATGTCCATTGATCTCTACCTCGGCAATAAAACGATTGGGACGGCTTAAGAAGGTGGCGCGGGTAATATTGTCGTATTCCATAGTAAAATATTTTTATTCCTCTCTATTCCCGAACCCTATCTGCTTCCAATGCATTCCTTAGGTCTTGAATATACTTTGCCTGTTGTTGTTTTAAATAGGCTCCCACAAACGGTTTCATAATCAACTTTTTTGCAGTGACATTTTCAGTAAATTCAATTACGGTAATACCGTCGCTATAGGAAAAATTTCCGGTCCAATGCCCCTGCATATTACCATTTTCCATATCAAATTCATATCTCTTATATTGATCGTAAACTGTAATATGAAACTTCGTGACATAACCATCTTTTGTATGTTCTTCAAACTCTTTTTCCGGTACTGTCACCACGATCTTATCTAAATCACTCCGCCATGAATACTCCTCTAATGATGTTACTATTTTCCACACTTTTTCTACTTCGCACTGAAACTCAGCCTTGATTGTTGATACAGCCATCCTGATCCTCCTTTTTACGACTACAGCCATCTCTTTTATGGCATATCCTTATCTGACTTTTTACACTCGACAGCCATCTCTTTTAAAGCGCAACATTATCCAATTTATTTTTCTAATATCTCTGTACATTTCTTAAGACCGTCTGTAATATAATAATAAGTCACTTATTTCTTTTATCACTTAATACCCCTCAACAACTTTATTCTAAAATATTTTTATAAATTTCATAATCATTTTCTTTAAATACATTAAAAATGATCCGTTCCATGCAGTCTCCATTCTTTTCCAGAAAATCGGTTACCGTTTTTACAGCAATCTCTGCCGCCTTATCATTCGGAAAATGAAATTCACCTGTGGAAATACAGCAGAAAGCAACCGACCTGATCTTATGTTCCAGACAACATTGCAAAACATTTTCATAACAATTCCGCAGATCCTGACACAAGGCTTGATTTAATCCTCCATATACGATGGGTCCCACGGTATGGATCACATAGTCGCAGGGAAGATTGTAGGCGGAAGTCAGGGTGGCTGTTCCAGTGGGCTCCTTATAGTTTCCACCGTACCGTTGCCGCCTGCGGCTCATGATATGGCTGCATTCTTCCCGCAGCTGCATCCCCGCCGCACTATGGATAGCATTGTCAATGCATCTGTGACAGGGCACAAAGCATCCCAGCATCTGTGAGTTTGCGGCGTTTACAATTGCACCGGCTTTCAGCCTTGTAATATCCCCCTGCCAGATCGATAATCTTTCCGCAAGAAAAGGCTGCTTTCCCGCAAAAAAAGAGGTCTCCATATGGTAATCTGTGCCACCTATTTGTTCCTTTATGGTGGGTATCTCCGCCAAGGTTACGATGCCCTTTTCCTGCAACTCTTCCTGAAGATACTCATCCTGCAATTTTAACAATTCATCAGACAGTGCTTTTGGCATACGGACATTCATCAGAGAACGGATCATTTGTTTCGTTTCCTCCGGGCTGTATCCGTCAGTTTCAAGTTCTCTATATTCCGCCGAATCTTCTTTTAATTTTTCCAAAAGAACATCTGCTTTTTCTGCTCTATTCATTTTGAGCGCCGCCTTTCTACCGGTCTTGTTAAACTTATTTCAAGTTATTTTTATATTTGCATATTTTACTGCAAAAAACAACTCCCTTTTCAAAGTTGCATACACTTTACAAACAGGTTATAATTGCACTTACAAACCGTAGTTTACAGGAGAAAAACGATGAATAAGATTAGAAAATATATTGAGTTGGTTTTAAGTGTTTTGTTTATTATAAGCGTTATACTGGGGTATTATAAAGATGTTTCGCATATGAGTGAATACTGCTTTATATCAGGGATTCTGGCAGGTGTTATATTTTTTGTGTCTTTTTTACAACAACAAAAAAATGGTAAGCTGCTGAATTCTGGTATTTATTTGGCATGTTTGACTGATATATTTGTTATCTTTATTGCAACAGTAATAATCAGACTAAATTTGGACGGTACTTTTTGGTTTATACATATCATAAATCCAATCATCTTAGCTGTTTATTGGTTCGTGTTCTGTGATCAGAGAACTATGAATTGGAAAGGCACTTTTTCAGTTGTTGTCTTTCCGTTGTTATATATGTTGTTCGCATTTATACTTTTTAAGATAAGCGGAAGTTGTCCATTTCCTGCCAGTTTGATTTTTATGGATTATAGCGGAATCGTTGCACTTATGATTGTCTTTGTGCTTGCAATTATATTATGGGTGTTAGGCTATATACTTCATATGCTTAATAAACTAATTAGAAGAAATAAATAAAAAGGAGAAAAATAACTCCCTGCCAGATTTCTCTGACAGGGAATTTTGTCGGATTGCTTATTATTCCACAATCTCAATTCTTACATTTCTGATATATATTTCCGCAGTAGAACCCTTATTACCCATGTTAAACTCCAGACGCCCATTATTATCATTCTTTTCAGTCNTTGTAANATCATAGGTATAGGTCNGCCNTTCGGTTGTCATTGACAACATCGTATCCTCCAGATAGCGGATCCAACCCGCCGTAGGAGCGGAAACACACACGATCATGTCTCTTTCCTCCGCAGCACAGGCTTCAAATGTCAACCGATAGCTAGTTCCTTTTATCATAGGAAGCTGCGGCTGCACTATTTGTACGGAATAATCAACACTTCCCATCGCTTCCGTCGAAATGGTCAATACGCCATCCTCGATCTTTGCCGAACCCTCTCCGCCTTCAAAAAGCAGGAAATACCAGTTCTCTTCATCATCCAAAGCTTCCGCTTCCGCAAAATCACCGTTATATACCAGATTGCCGTCCGGAAGTATCTCCCGGAACTCAGGTTCCGGCTTCTCCACATTGGTGTCATATTCCGGCTTCTGATATACCCGCACATAATCAATTTCAAATTCCGCTTTATCAAAATCCGTCGTTTCATCCGGATTGCCAGGCCATGTACCGCCGACCGCCAGATTCATCTGTACGAAGAAGGTCTGGTTAAACGGCGCCGGATACGGCTTTTCGTCCTCTCCCGACACTGCGGTAAACCAATCATTTACCGTAAGGACAAGATTATTGTCAATATACCATCTCATTTCCCCCGGTTCCCATTCTACGGAATATTCATGAAAATCTTCCGCAAAGGTCGTGCCGGTAAGCTGGTAGATTCCCTGCTGTTCCGAATGAGGTTCTCCATAATGAACGGTACAATACGCTATGTCCGTCTGGTTACCCAAAACTTCCATAATATCGATTTCACCGCACTTAGGCCACTGCCCGTAATAGCTTTCATCGGTAGGCATCATCCAGATCGCCGGCCAGAGTCCCTGTCCTTCCGGAACCTTTGCGCTGACAACTACCTTGCCATACATAAAATCTTCTTTATTCTGGCTGGTCACTTTGCCTGAGGTATAATAAGGATTACCGTTATCACCCTCCGTCATAATCGCCTTTATGACCAGATTGCCGTCCCGAAGAAAAACATTGTCGGTGCCCACGGTATATTCCTGCAATTCTTCATTTGTCCATCCCGGCTCNTGGGGTTCATAATTCCAGATAGATTCATCAAGCGTGTCAGCATCAAACTCATCGTGCCACAACAGTTCATATCCCGCAAGCTCGGGAACCTGCGTCTGCACCACTTCTTCCTGATCATTAACCGTCTGACCTTCTCCATCCGCGGAAGCGGCATTGTCCACAGCAGAATTATTGCAGCCTGCAAAAATCAAGGATAATGCCATTGCAGCCATCATTACTAAACTCTTTTTTTTCATAACCAATACATCTCTCCTTTCTGTTTTTATATGTACAGTACGATTATCCAGCAACGTATTTTAATAAATCCATGATTTTATTATGTCATATTTACTTTTTCTATCATATCTTTTTCTTTACATTATTGATGGTTTCATGACATAATATAAAAAGAAAGTATATTAAAGACAGATAAAACATGATGAACAAAGGAGCCGTTACTTATGGAATATCGTAAAGAACTTGCATACAGGGAATTTCTGCAAAGGGAAAATAATATTTTCCGGGCTCCATATCAACCGGAATTGGAATTTTACGCTGTCATCCAATCGGGAGATGTCAATAAAACAAAAGAAATGTGCCGGGAAAGTCTTCTGGAAAAACAGGGTCTTGGCATTTTATCACAAAATCCACTGAATAATATCAGGTATCATTTTATTATTACCACGGCTATGGTAGCCCGCTATTGCATTGAAGGAGGAATGGCGCTTTCCGAAGGCTATGCCCTCAGCGATTTTTATATCCAGNAAGCCGATNTATGCGACAGACCGGAACAGATTGCAGAGCTTCATTCAACAATGTGTTTGGATTATGCTAAACGCATGAAAAGCCTTCAAAAAAAGAGGGTCTGTTCCCAGCCCATAGTTAAATGCATCGATTATATCTACGAAAATCTTCATANNCGCATTACTGTAGAAACCCTGGCGGATNATGTCTGTCTGAACCNGTCTTACTTATNAAGACTTTTTAAANAAGAAACCGGCATGAGCATCAGCGGCTACATTATGGAAAAGAAANCTNNCACCNCCNAGAATATGCTTCTATACTCTNAATATTCCCCGGCAGAAATCGCCGCCATACTTGCCTATCCCAACCAGAGCTATTTTTCTGCAGTATTTAAAAGGACAACCGGTTTATCGCCTATGCAGTACCGTAAGAAATATTTCCGGGCTATGCCATTTTCAAAGTAAAAGCATATATTTCACATATTCCGCTCATGTCAAAACGGAACCGGAAAGTTATAGATTAGCCAAAAGCAATATCGCTATCAATAATGTTAAAAGAAAGCCTCCGGTCAGACTTAAAATGTTAATCAGTTTTACCCAAATTTTTTTAACGACCTTTGAAATGCCAATAGCAACAAATACGCCTATGATTCCTCCCAATGTATTTGTAATAACATCCGTAATATCACTTGCTCCAATGGCAAAAATAAATTGTACAGTTTCAAACAAAAGACTGGTACAAATAATAGGGACAAACTGCATTAGCAACGGTCTGTCTTCCCATATAATATGAATAAACAGCCCATATGGTATAAATACCAACAGATTCCAAATAATTTCATTTAAATATACTCTTCCATTGGCAATCACCGATTCCCCGAACGGAATTAAATTTATATTTCTTAAATGCGGCAAGTCCGTTAGGGAAAATTGAAGTTTAAAAATGATAATCCATGTCAATGCAATAAGATAGAATATCAATAAACCTGTCGTCCATTTTTTTGATCCCATTCACTTTCTCCGTTTCTTTCATAAATGCAGTTCCCTTATAAGCAAAGGTTATATAATCTTCAGTTATATAATTTTCGTTTTATTCTTCTAATTCTAACATAAAGTTAGATTACGTCAACCTGCTTTCGTAAATGACGAAAACCATAAAAATAGCTATACTAGTATACTTTTTCTCTGCTTTAATGTATAATAAATACAATTTTAAAAAAACCTTTGAAATAAAGCTCATTTGAAAGGATGCACAAAATGAGTCAAATAGAAACAACAAAAAAGCTGCTTTTTATTGATAACACACAGTCTTGTGAAGAACTTTGCCGAATCCTTGAAGACGAATACGATATAACGGTAGTAAAGGATATGACAGCCGCAAAGGAACTTCTGAAACAGAGTAAGGCGGATTTTAATGCCATCCTGATCAATGCGGATCTACAGGAAGATATTCGCAAGGCTGTGGAATATATGAAAAAAAGCAAAAAGCTTATTTCCATACCAATTCTTATTTTCGTTGACGAAAATAATTCTGAGGACAAGTTTGCATGTCTAGGATCTGGTGTGATCGATTGCATTTCCAAACCTTATATTAATAAAGTTGTTAAAAACAGGATTGCAAATGCGATTGCATTTACGGATTCCATGACTTTCTACGGAATTGAAACCATACTTAAGCAGCTTCCTTCAAACATTTTTCTCAAAGATAATGAGTGCCGTTATATTTTTGCGACAAAATACTGGCATCATCTGAAATCGGCGGACGATCCCAATTGGACAATCAGGGGAAAGATCGATCCTGAGATACGCAAGGATAAAGAAAACGCAATCGCAGCGCATAAAAAAGATATGGAAATCATTAAAACCGGCAAGGGAACGACATATACAATTGAAATCAATGAGGATGGAATACAGGAATTTCTACAAATCATAAAACAGCCTCTTTTCGATGAAGAAGGATCTGTTAACGGCATTATCGGTCTGATCAACGATGTGACCGAATTTGAATTACTGAAAAAGAAACTCAGAAAACAGGCAATAACCGATGAACTGACAGGTCTGTATAACAGGTCATTTCTGGAGGAATTTATTAAAACGCACAACGAAACCTACTATCCAATCGCCATTATCTCTGCTGATTGTGACGGACTTAAAGAAATCAACGATACATACGGTCATGCTGCGGGAGATGAATACATCAAAGCTACCGTAAGCCTTTTCCAAATGGTTTTACCACAAGAGCGTATATTGTTTCGTATGGGCGGTGATGAATTTCTCATTCTATTACCAGCTACTTCAGAGGAAACAGTCCTGCACCTTGTAAAGCTTATGAAAGAAAAAGAAAAACTGTTTTGCATAGAAGATCAGCAGTTAAGCATTTCATTTGGGGTATCTGTCATGGATAGCAGGAAGGATAACTTCCACACATACATTACCGAATCGGACAGAAATATGTATCTTGAAAAAAAGATAAAAAAAGAAAACGGGTAATATAAGCCGCAGGGTATGTAGTCAGCAAATTTCTCTATCTTTTCTATATTTTTAAAGCCGGATACCCATTGCGTTATGATAAACTGCTGCCAAAGATTAGTTATCTTAATTTTTCCGTAGAATATAAATACCATATATTCCTAATAATAAATACATTGATAGACAAGCGGCTAAGCCTATAGCTGGATATTGAATGCTTTTAGAAAAACAAAATGGTATACCACACAAATCTACTATAAAATGTAAAATAATCGGTATCCATAAATTTCGGGTTTTGACATAAACTGCTCCAAAGTAAATTCCTAATGCAGCAGCCCAAACCGCTTTGCATATAATTGTTAAAATCGGTTGACCGAGTGCGCCAAAAATATGTCCAAATCCAAACAGTGTAGATGATATAATAACTGCATATAATGTGGCATTATTTCGTTTACCAAACCATTTTTCAATGACATTCTGCAATAATCCTCTCAGATAAATTTCTTCCATTATGGCAACACCTATGTAATACACAACACCTTCTACAATAACTCTATATATTGTTGGTTTATTATTAAACGGTGAAAGTCCTATGCAAAAAGTAACTGCCACTATAAGTGTAGCAACAAGGGAAGGAATGCCATACTTTTTCAAACCAGTCAGAATATTTTGAAATTGCAATCCAAAATTCCATTCTTTTATAATTGTTTTCCTGCATACATAACATAAAGCAAAAGCTAATATAAAATTTATCATCAAAGAAAAATAAATTGGTTCTATATCCTTGATTTGTATATTACAAAATAAAGCCGCAGGTAATGCGGTCATTTCCATAAATGTCATTATTAAAGTCAGTATAGTAATACTGATTGATATACGTTTGTTTATCATGGTTAATCCTCTTTGCCCCTCTTCCGTTCAATCATCATCTGCCAGTAGTGAAGGTCCTTAGTCTGTCTTTAGAATGCCCCCTTGGACAGCTTCTTACATTTTCCACATAGTATATGCAGCAAACATCGTCAATATTTTGTAATGTTTTGTTTTGCATTGTTTTACAAGAAAGATTAGATAAGTAAACTATTAGCATCAAGCAGGAATTCTTTAACGCCCATCATCAAATAACCATTCTCATCATAACGGGGTTTCATACTCTTTTCGACAATGATTATTTTTTTGAATGAGTCCATTGTACGTGCAAAGGATATTGTTTCCTGTTCATACTTCTCCTGACTGGAAATAGCATACGCAGACTGGATATAATATTTTTTACTTCCCAAAGAAGCAATAAAATCAATCTCTCTCTGCACACGGATATCTTTTCCATCAGCATCCTTTTCTCTTGATTCCACAGTTCCTACATCTACCTGATACCCTCTGTACCTGAGTTCATTATAAATAATGTTCTCCATAATATGAGTTCCTTCAATCTGTCTAAAAGACAAGCGGGCATTTCGAAGTCCTACATCCTCAAAATAAATCTTATAAGGAGTGCCGATGTATTTTCTTCCTTTGACATTATATCTTTTTACACGGGTAAGCATAAATGCCTCTTCCGCATATCCAATATATCTATCCACCGTTGCATCACAGGTAGTCGTTCCATGAACAGAATTCATTGTGATTGCAATTTTTCTCGGATTAGTCAGTGTAGAGATACCAGAAGCAATTACATCCATTACCTCTCCAAGTGCAGCTTCATCCTGCACAGAGTACCTGTTAATAATATCTCTCAGATACAAATTCTGCATTTGTGAAATCAAATAATTTGTTTTTTGCTCTTCCGCTGCCATAAGAGCTACTGCCGGAAGTCCACCATAAACCGAATAATCATCATACGCTTCACTTTTGTCACCCTGCTTAAAAGCATAATATTCAGAGAAAGACAGTGGAAGTACATGAACCTCATCAAGTAGTAGGTAATACATTCCTTCCCCACTTATTTGTGGCATTAACCAATTGATAAACTTGGAAGGATCCACCTTACGGTCTTCTTTTTCATTATCGAGAACAATTGGATTTTCACCAATCTTCATTAAATCTTCAGCCAAATCAAACGCAAATTTAATAATATGATCCGATGCAATGTTTTCAGCAACCAAATGATTATAAAACAATGTATTCAATAAATAAGATTCCCGCTTCGCCGGATTCCCGTAATTACCTTAATAAACCCGTTGTGTTTTCTAACAATGAGTCTGTCAAGATATACATCTCTTTTTATTTCCATAACATGCTCCATCTAATATTTTTGCCGTTACTGGCACTTTTATAATATAGATTATACCCACCACAGATAAATTACGCAATCTTTTATCTAATTTTTTTGCCGTATTCGGCATTTATATTATACAAGCGTACAAAAAAAGAACGTCCAAAGGCAGCATCCTAAAATGAATGGTTTGTTTTGCATTGTGTTCTTCGACACTTTTTCTCGGCCAGGGATTAGGATGTTCATCAGAATGTCCTAATGATATTGCACCAACTAACTGACCGGTTATTCCTATAAAATCAACCAATTCATCATACGCAAAACATGTATTTGCAATCCAAAGTGTTCCATATCCTAATTCTGTTGCCGTAAGTAATATATTCTGAATAGAAGCTCCAATAGACAATATATCACATATTTCTGTGATTCCGTCATCAGTATCATGATACAAATTTGGAATATAACATCCCTATAACTTTCTACAAACTTTTAGCATAGAATTTGTCGTAACAGCGATTTGGCTATCTACTGTTTCCCATCGGGAGACTGTCTTATTTGTCACTCCGATTTTGTCTCCAAGCTGCTCTTGTGTAAGACCTTTTTCTTTACGAAGAGCCGCTATAAATTTTCCTGTTTTCATAAGATCCATATGGCTCACCTCCTAAGAAAAGCATAGCAAATCTCCACCGGATTGTCTTTACCATAAACAGCGAATCGTTGGACATTGCGTTTTTTGCAGTCAAATCTGTTCTCCGGCGCTGACGGCTAAATATCCGAAAAGTCCGAAAATGCAGCACTTTTTCAACAGTTATCCCTTTATTCGTGACATCAAGACTACCGTCTCCACATGCCCCGATTGCTCCGGATTGATGTCAAATAATCGGGCAATCCCCGCTTCATTATCGTTTTCATCCAACCGAAACATTTTCATCCAAATCGGCATGGTTTTGGACGAAAATCATTTGCTGTCAGCTCGAACATAAAAAGTACTTCTTCCTGATCCTTCCCGGATAATAAGCCCTTCCTCCGTAAGTTTCTTCAAAGCAGAAAGTGCAGAAGACCTTCCTATGCTTGGACAATGGGCGATAACATCCGCGCTGGTAAACTTGCCGATTTTTTCTTCCGTATATTTCTTCACGACATCATATGCCGTGCTGCCGGAACCGCTTTTTCTTTCACCAGCTTCTCATACTTCATCTGATACTCTATCAACCGCGGGATATATTCCGGCGGGGTGCGCCGCCCCGCCTCCCAATCCTCTAATGTGCGGACAGGTATACCCGTATGAACCGAAAATTCTTTTCTGTTCTCGCCCGCTTCCTCACGAAGTTCCGTTATTCTTTTTGCTATATCCATATTGATTATCCTCTTTTCAAAACACTCTTGACACCGCGTAAACTTCATGATAATCTCTTTTTAAAAGGAAGCGGTTTTCTACCGTACGGTCTTCGGACTAAAGCGGCGTACTCGCTTCTTTTTTTATGTTTATGATGTCATATAAGTAGAGTTTATCTTTCTTAATTCTGACAACTGCTGTTGCGTAACTTATCCTTTTGTGCGTCCAGACTATATCCATCCACCTGTATTGCTGTAGATACGCGAGTGTAGATATAACATTTTTTCTGCTTAGGCATTTCTCCCTCTCCCTACTTATTTGAATTTCGTTTAAGCTTTCCAGACTCTTCTGCAAGTTTTTTATTCTCCCGCTTTACCTTGCGCTCTAGTTTTTTGATGTCTTCTGAACGCGGAAGATTCTCAGGCTTGATCCCTCTTTCGCCGAGCATTTTTCTAACTGATGTATTATTCTCGATATGCTCGACTGTAATCGCAGATTCTCCTTGAAGGTCTTTCTCTTCAACATTGTAATTTGTCATCTCTGTAGCAAGATTTTTGGCTGCAATAGTTAATGTCGGAAGGAAATCTGCCAAAGGACGGTTCTCCTTCACACCAAGACAATCTTTCATCTCCTTAGTGGAACGACCTCCAAACAGTGCTTTATCGCCCTTAGATCTTATTCGCCCAAACCCAGCATCATCAACCCCACGCTCATAGATATTCTGTGATAATCTTTTTTCTGACTCCCTAAGCCTTCCTCTAGCTTCTGTCCTCTCAATATAAGATATTCTTTCCTCAATAAGTTCCATCTTTCTAGTTTGAATTGCAAAATAACTTTGTGCAAAAGCAATCTGTTCCTTGCGAGGATCACCGTTTTCCGCAATAAGATAGCATGCATATCGGGTCAGCATATAATCAAGCAATTCTCTTTGGGCTCCTTTTCCTACAGTGGTCAATTTCGTGATCTCACGAAAATGATCCGTAGAATCAATTCCGCTTTCACTGCATGCTGTCATGGCACGATTTACAGCATTATTAAAATTTTCCCACCTCTCATATCCGAGCGGCACCATAAGTTCTCTTGCAAGCCAATATTGCACCCCATCTTCATCATGCATAATACCATCAAATAGATTCTTTAATTGCGTAATTATCTTTTTATCCATACCAATCCTCCCTATCATTTTCGTGACATCACGAAAATGATCAAACATCTACAAATTTTTTAACTGCCTCCAATTCGAGGCAATTAGCATAGTCAAACATCTCAATTTGCGGACGAAAATTTCGTCCACAAATTGTTTTAAAAAATCTCCTGATTATAACCGACTTGAATTACACACGGTTACAGTCATTTTAAACGTATCGAATTCGATACGTTTAAAATTCTTAACTTTTTGATTGCTTTACCCTTTTTCTTTAACCAATTTCTCATACTTCATCTGATACTCTATCAACCGCGGGATATATTCCGGCGG
>WFLX010035420.1_pt1 | contig 20636 bp, 14 predicted proteins | sample 4967041 | NCBI WGS metagenome assembly WFLX01 (sample SAMN12857096, study PRJNA449069) | gut metagenome | isolation source: stool from male and female vole | host: Microtus ochrogaster | place: USA:Florida | collected 2017
TTGTTCCTTTCCATTGAAAGTTTTTTCATATGACCTCCTACGTCATTACATTTCAGCGGAATACAGCCTCAAAAAAATTACCGGCTCCATTGACATCATGCACCATAACCGCCAATAAAGATTTTTTACTAATTTTGTGGTGATTTTAGACAATGGGATTCCCCGACATATAGATTCAGGAACTTACCGCTGTCCAATAATCGTCGACTCTATATTAATGTCAAAAATGAAAATAAATCCAGATATACTTCATGATGAATGGGATCGCCTACGCCTCTGGCATCCATACACATCAACAATAGACCCACTCCCCACCTACAAGGTCGATAGTGCCAGCGGCGCAAGATTGAAACTGGCCGACGGACGGGAACTGATTGACGGCATGTCATCGTGGTGGTGCGCGATTCACGGTTATAATCATCCCGTCATAAACGAGGCAATCGGCCGGCAGATAGCGAAGATGAGCCACGTGATGTTTGGTGGTCTCACCCACGAACCGGCAATAGAGCTTGGAAAGCTTCTGCTTGAAGTTGCACCGTCCGGCATGAATAATGTTTTTTATGCCGACAGCGGCTCCGTTGCGGTTGAAGTTGCNATGAAAATGNCTGTNCAGGCAAGNATATCNCGCTCTGGCTCGCATGAAAAGACTAATTTCGTGACAATCCGTAGCGGCTATCATGGCGACACATGGAATGCCATGAGCGTATGCGACCCCGTTACCGGAATGCATGGCGCTTTCGGGTCGGCTCTTCCGATACGCTTTTTTGTGGAGAGCCCGAGTGTGAAATTTGGAGAAGAGTGGCGTCCGGAGGCTATCCGTCCGCTTGAAGAAACCCTTGAAAAGCATCATGCCGAAATTGCAGCACTGATTCTGGAACCTGTTGTGCAGGGAGCCGGTGGAATGCGGTTTTATCATCCGCAATACCTTGTTGAGGCAAGGAAACTATGTGACAGGTATGGCGTTTATCTGATTTTCGACGAGATTGCAACCGGTTTCTGGCGTACCGGCAAATTCTTTGCTTGGGAGCATGCCGGGGTCCAGCCGGATATCATGTGCATAGGCAAAGGACTGACAGCGGGCTACCTCACAATGAGCGCAGTGCTTACAACAAAAGAGGTCGCTGACACTATTTCGCGCGGTGAGGCGGGAGTGCTGATGCATGGTCCCACATTTATGGGCAATCCGCTGTCATGTGCGGTGGCAATCGCTTCCCTGAAGCTTTTGCTTGGCAAGGACATGAAAGCTGTGCTTGAATCATTGGAAAGTTCCCTGAAAAAACTTCTCGCTCCTGCGGCGGACATCCCCGGAGTCAAGGAGGTGAGGGTTCTCGGAAGCATTGGCGTGATAGAGATGGAATCTCCGGTTGATGTGGGAGAATTTCAGAAACTGTGCGTGCAAAAGGGTATATGGGTGCGTCCATTCGGCAGGAACGTTTATGTCATGCCACCTTATATAATATCCGGTGAGGAATTGGAAAAGCTGGTTACTGCGACCATAGATATTGTGAAATGTATCGCATAAGCAAAGAACTCGCCACTCTTGCGGAGCAAGGCAATTTCCGGCATATTCCTTTGCCGCAGGGTGCATCCGGAGCTGATTTTTCAAGCAATGATTATCTCGGCATAGGAGCGGACACACATTTGCAACAAGAATTCTTTAATTCTCTTTCAGGCAATTGTCCTTCGCTCACTTCAAGTGCTTCACGGCTTCTTGCGCAGGACCAGGAGGAATATTATCTGCTTGAAGCAGCGTTGGAAAGGCTTTATGGTAAGCCGGCTCTATTATTCAATAGCGGGTATCACGCAAATACCGGGTTGATTTCCGCATTATGTGACAAGAAAACCCTTATAGTCGCGGACAAACTTGTCCATGCAAGCATAATAGACGGCTATAAGCTAAGTGATGCCGAAATGGCACGCTTCCGGCACAATGACATAAATCACCTTGAAAGCATACTACAGGGCAAGGCAGGGAATTACGAGCGAGTTCTGATAGTGGTGGAGTCGATTTACAGCATGGATGGCGATTCTGCACCTTTGGAGGAGATTGCCGTGCTGAAATCCCGGTATCCGCAGGCACTTTTGTATGTGGATGAGGCTCATGCTTTCGGAGTATGCGGTCCGGGGGGGCTCGGGCTTGTTGCCTCCACTCCCATCGCTGGCACAGTGGATGTTATTGTCGGCACATTTGGCAAAGCAGCGGCATCGGTAGGTGCGTTTGCCGTGCTCTCCGGCAAGCTGAAAGATTATGCCATAAACCGGGCAAGGAGTTTCATATTCTCAACGGCAATACCGCCGCTCAACTGCGCATGGACGCGTTATGTGATTGAGAGGCTTCCCGGTACTGATATGGCAGTGAGGAGGGGCAGATTGAAAGAGCTTATAAAGGAGTTCAGCATAAACCTTGACCCTCATAAAGTACAGCTTTCATCTCCGTCCCATATAATACCGATTATTGTCGGTGATTCGTCAAAAGCAATCAGCTTGTCCGCAAAACTTGCGGAAGAAGGGCTCAAAGTGCTCCCGATTCGCACGCCGACAGTTCCACCGCACACCGAGCGCCTGAGAATCAGCCTCTCGGCGGCTTTGCAATTATCAGACGTTTGCCGCCTTGCATCATCCTTAAACAGGCTNTTATGAAATATGCCTTAGTTTCACGACGACACTCCCGCAGGCTCATTATATTATTTGCGGGCTGGGGCATGGATGAGCATCCATTTGCTGAATTGTCCTTGCCGGGATATGACATTGCCGTNNTGTGGGATTATACTGANGAAAATATTGATTCTCCGTTCTGGNACGGTTATGCTGAAATATGCGTCCTCGCATGGTCCTACGGTGTTTATTTTGCCGCACGTTTTATAAGTGGGCATCCGGAACTACCGCTAACAGCGCGGGTTGCTGTCAACGGCACAATGCATCCGGTGCATGAGAATTTCGGCATTCCTCCGGCACTTTACAATGCGACTCTTGGTGCAATCAGCGATGCCGCTGTTAAGAAATTTTATCGCCGGATGTGCGGCGGGGCTTCTGCGTTTGAATGTTTCAGCAGCAAAATGCCGCAGCGGTCCGTGGAGTCGCTTTCCGGGGAACTTGCCGCAATTGGAGCAAAATATACGTCTGAAGGCGCGCCGCGATGCGAATGGGACAAAGCGTTTGTATATGCTTCTGATTTGATTTTTCCTCCCGGTGCACAGANNTCCGCATGGCAGGGGAGTGCGGAAATAATAGANTGCNAGGGAGCCCACCTTCCTGATTTCCAATGGTTGCTCNGCCNTGTTTTTATTCTAAAAGACGGNGTGACGGANGCGTTTACCCGTTCTATCCTCACTTACAATGAAAATGCTCCCGCACAGCTTGAAGTAGCTGATCANCTTGCGTCACTTATCGCTGAAAAAGCGCCATNGCAAGGAAANATACTTGAAATAGGCTGCGGGTCCGGATTTCNGACAGAAAGGATAGTNCCNCTTCTTGCTTCCGGCTCAACGCTTACGCTTATCGATGTTTCACCTATAAACCGNTCATTGCCAGGCANACATGTCCATGCCGATGCTGAAATAGAAGTGATGAAATATGANGATAGCAGCGTGTCGGCAATTCTATCCTCTTCGGCGGTGCAGTGGTTCAATTCCCCGGCGGTTTTTCTCCGTGAAGCAGCGCGGATACTTTGCCCCGGTGGATTGCTGGCAATTGCTGTTTACTCAGATTCAACATTTTCCCAGATACCTGAGCATGAATCACCGTCGCGCACATTCTCATTGCAATCGTTGCAATCTATTATCCCTGAGGAATTTGAAGTGGCTGTGTGTGAATCCCAGGAATATATTCAGCAATTCGACTCCCCACGCGAGTTGCTAAGGCATTTCCGCCTCACAGGAGTGGCACCTGTCAATAATTCACCCGCGGCATCTGTCATAGCGAGAAAGATTATAAGCGGTAATGTAACGGCATTGAGCTACAATCCGATATTTCTGTTGCTCACCAAGAAAAAGTGTTGTAACTTTGTAGATTAATTAGAATCCCTAACTAAAATCGTGTAGTGACTTTCAGACTGAAAACATTATACCGGTTCATGCTCACAAGCTTTGTGCCGCTGTTTNCAATGACTTTCTTCNTCTGCCTGTTCATTNNGCTGATGCAGTTTTTGTGGAAATATATTGACGACCTTGTTGGTAAAGGTCTTGATGTCAGTGTTATAGCGGAGCTTTTCTTTTATGCGGCTCTCTCGCTTGTGCCAATGGCTCTTCCGCTTGCAATTCTCCTTGCTTCGCTCATGACCTTCGGAAACCTTGGTGAAAGGTTTGAGCTTACGGCTATGAAAGCATCGGGCGTATCTCTCATAAGGGCAATGAGCCCGCTCACTGTGCTTATGGTCGTAATTGCGATTGGAGCTTTTTTCTTCCAGAACAATGTGCTGCCTGTAGCGCAAACTAAAATGTGGACCCTGCTTTTCTCGGTGAAACAGAAATCTCCGGAGCTTGAAATACCGGAAGGCGTTTTTTATGACCAGATTCCCGGCTATAACCTCTTTGTGGAAAGCAAGAACCGCGATAACGGCACTCTATATAATCTCATGATTTATGACCTGAGCAAAGGTTTTGACAATGCCGCTGTCATACTTGCTGATTCCGGCACACTGGTGATGACAGAAAACAAAAGGCATCTTGTTCTTGACCTCTTCCAGGGCGAGTCGTTCGATAATTTACGCGAGGCGGCAACAGCATCGGCTAATGTGCCGTATCGCCGTGAAACTTTTGACCATAAGAAAATATATCTGTTTTTCGATGCCAATTTCAACCGAATGGAGGAGGACGGCATGAGAAACCAGTATGTTGGAAAGAATATTGCAGAACTTAAACACACCATTGACTCTGTGAACCTCAGGGTTGACAGCGTAGGCACAGGATATGCCGGAATGGTTGCCGGCAGGCGTTATGTGGATGTTGAGCCGTACAAATACACTTACGATTCAGCTAATGTAAGGCATCATGAGCTTAAGTTGGTGGAACTTGACAAGCCGGTGAATGTTGATTCTGTTTTCCGTGGAAAATCCTCCGCGTTTACAAAGCAGTACCTTGACAAAGCGTTAAGCATTCTCAACCGCACAAAGCAGGATTATGAATTCAAGGGACTTACTCTTGCCGATGACCGTAAGACTATTATACGCCACGGCATAGAAATGCACAAAAAATTCACCTTGTCCATAGCTTGCCTCGTGTTCTTCTTTATCGGTGCTCCGCTTGGAGCTATTATCCGCAAAGGAGGACTTGGTGCGCCGCTTGTAATTTCAGTTTTCCTTTTCATTGTGTATTATATCATAGATAATACGGGAAACAAAATGGCGAGGGATGCGAGAATCGAAGTTTGGCAAGGCATGTGGATAAGTACCGCAATACTTTTGCCGCTTGGAATCTTCGTGACATACAAAGCAGTTAATGATTCGGCGGTATTCAATAAGGATGCCTATCTTAATTTCTTCAAGAAATTCCTTGGTCGCAACCAGGTCCGCCATGTAGAAATGAAAGAGGTGATTATGGATGAAGTGGTGCCTGAAATAGCTGTGGAGAAATTGCAGTCGCTTGATGCTTCTGCTGCGCATTTCCTCACAGCTTTCCCGGCAAATCCCAATTATCTGACCTACTGGCTGAAAGGGTGTCCGGTTGATTTGCTGCACTCTTTATCCGCTCAGGAGGAGGAGTTTGTGGAGTATATGTCGAATTCTTCGGACAAACTCGTCATAAACAAACTGATGGATTTGCCTATCCTTAAGAACCTGTGGCTTTACCGCCCCGCTCCCAAGAAATGGGTAGGGTGGATAGCTATTATCATATTCCCGGTAGGAGTTGCCGGTTATTTGATTGGAAGGAATGCAATCAAGCATCTTAGACGAGATGTAGGGAATATCATAAAAGTAGATAAACAATTGACCACATTGATATTAAATACAACAGATAATGGATAATGATATTAAACTCAATACTATTGAGGAGGCGATAGAGGATTTCCGCAATGGCAAATTTGTCATTGTGGTTGATGATGAGGACAGGGAAAATGAGGGTGACCTCATAATGGCTGCTGAAAAGGTCACACCGGATGCCGTTAACTTCATGGTTACCAATGCCCGTGGCGAACTTTGTGCGCCTGTTACAATATCACGGTGCAAGGAGCTTGAACTGACGCATCAGGTTCAAGACAATACATCTATGCTGGGTACCCCTTTCACTATCACTATTGACAAACTTGAAGGATGCACAACAGGAGTTTCTGCTGCTGACCGCGCAGCTACTATCCGTGCCCTTGCTGATCCTAAATCAGTGCCTTCCACCTTTGGACGTCCCGGGCATGTTCACCCGCTGTATGCGCAGGATGAGGGTGTGCTACGCCGTCCCGGCCACACTGAGGCAAGCATAGACCTTGCGCGCCTTGCCGGAATGACTCCAGCCGCTACTCTAATTGAAATACTTAACGAGGACGGTACTATGGCAAGGCTGCCGCAGCTGAAAGAAAAAGCTGACAAATGGGGGCTTAAACTTATCTCCATCAGAGATTTGATTGCTTACCGCCTAAAAAATGAATCTACGGTAGAGCAAGGTGTTGAGGTTGATATGCCCACATCCCACGGGCATTTCCACCTGATTCCTTTCCGTGAAAAAGCTACCGGCAGGGAGCATATCGCCCTTATAAAAGGGGATGTGGCAAGCGGTGAGCCTGTGCTTGTAAGGGTGCATTCGTCATGTGCCACAGGTGATATTTTCGGTTCACAGAGGTGCGATTGCGGCGACCAGCTCCATAAGGCAATGGAGATGATTGAAAAAGAGGGGAGAGGAGCAATCCTGTATCTCAACCAGGAGGGCAGGGGAATAGGTCTGATGGATAAAATCAAGGCATACAAGCTTCAGGAAGAGGGGCTTGATACTGTCGATGCCAACCTGCACCTCGGGCATAAGGCTGATGAAAGGGATTACGGTGTAGGAGCACAGATTCTTCACAAGCTCGGTATCCGTGACATGAGGCTGATGACCAACAATCCGGTAAAACGAATCGGGTTGGAGGGTTATGGGCTCCGTGTTGTTGAAAATGTGCCTATTGAGGTGATGCCAAACAAGTACAACAAATTTTATATGCACACCAAGAAAGCCCGTATGGGACATCATCTTGATAACGTAGATTGATTTTTGTGCCTATGAAACATTATATTTCTGCAATTATTACCCTGGCGGTCGCAGCGCTGTTTGTCAGTTGCGGACCGAAACTTCAGGAGGGTCCTGAGATTCAAAAAATTCTTGCCAAAGCCGGNANCAACAGGGGAGAACTGGANAAAGTGCTTAAGCATTACTACGATGAGCCGGAGAAGCTCGAGGCTGCACGATGGCTTATTTTGAATATGCCCGGGCATTACACCGTGGACGGACCGGAAATTGACTCGCTTGAAATGGTGCTTCAGCCGCTGCTGGGCTACAAGGTTAATTTCCAGCTTGACCAGGAGGTGCTGGAAAAATGGAACAGGTTCCCGTTTTATGCCCTCACAAGAAACGATGATGTGCGTTCTCTAAAGGCAAGCTACCTGATAGACAACANCGANANGGCTTATNANNATTGGAAAAACCGTCCGTNGAACAAAAATCTTACCTTCGAGGAATTTTGCGAACTGCTGCTGCCTTATAATATAGGTGAAGCGCGAATTACAGACTGGAGGAAAGAATATGCTGAAACCTACCGTCCAAAACTTGACTCGGTATATACCGGAGATGATGCGACAGTAGCTGCCAAGGTTTTATGTGACATAATCAATAAGGAGGGATGGGTGTACTTCGACAAACTTATTTCTCCTCATAGGGACGCGCTGATGCTTAAAAAGAACCGTGTAGGGTATAACAGGGACAAAGTTGACTTGTTTATCTATGCGATGCGTGCATGCGGTATTCCTGTGGCTATTGACCAGATGCTCATTTCACCAGAAAGTAAAAATTCACATCAATGGGTGGTGGTAAAGGATGATGTTTCAGGGCGATATATCCCCTTCGGATTTGACAACATGGTTCCGGATCGTAATATTCCCCAGAGGGACCATAGGAAAAAAGGAAAGGTATACAGGGTGACATACAGCAAACAGAATGACCATGTCGATGATTTTTACGATATTCGATCTCTTCCGTTAAAAATAGTTAATCCATGCCTTCAGGATGTGTCAGATCAATATTTTGTTTCCGATTCTGCAACAATGGCTATTGACACTCGAAATAAGGAGGTGTATCTTGCCCTGCCGGTGCTTGATGAATGGTTGCCCATTGATGTCGGGGAAGTTAATGAAGATTCTGTCACATTCCGGAATTTTGAATGTGGTGTCTACTATGTTCCTGCGGTGACATATGACAAGAACTTTTTGCCGTGCGGCTATCCCTTCTATCTAGATAGCAAGTTTAACACTATTGTCCTGAAACCGGATACCGTGCATACCAGGAAGATAGTATTGGAAAGTACTATGCCATTGCGTCACACTCAATTGAGGTATTGTTCTGATTGTATTATTGGTGCCATTATTGAAGCAGACGATAATCCCGATTTTACAAACCCGGATACTATCGTGGTAATTGAAGACACCATCAGAACACGCCGCATGAAGTATGAAATACCAAATCCACAAAGAGAATACCGTTATCTCCGTTATAATGCTGCTCCCGGGCAATATGTAATGTTGGCAGAATTAGAGGTGTATTCCAATACTGATTCGAAAAACAAAGTCGGTTATTCCGTAAAGGAAGAGGTGGAACGCTCCGGTCCACATTACTTGAGTGATAATAACCTTTTCACTGCTTTTACAATACCTATTCCGGATTCCAAATTTATAGTCAACCTTGATCAACCGACAACTATCGGCTCATTGAGGATTACTGCGCGAAACGACGGGAATTATCCTATTCCCGGGCATAAGTACCAGCTTGTTTATCAGGATGGAAGCAAAGGATGGGTTCCAAATGGCGAACCACAGGTTGCTTCTGAGGAAAGCACGTTGGAATTTACCGTGCCTGATAATGCTCTTTTTAAGTTGATTGATATCAGCTCTGACCAGCATAAACAGGTATTTACTATTCGTAACGGCAAAGTTTACTACTCCCTTGATATGGGATTTTGCAATTTAATTCCTTAACACCTTATGTACGACACAACTAAGCAGTTTCTGCTTGATAAGCGGTATCTCAGGATGGCTCTTATATGGGCGGAAAATTCGTATTGTATCCGCCGNNAGGTANGNGNGCTCATTGTGAGNGACCANANGATAANCTCGGACGGGTTCAATGGCACNCNAGCCGGATTTNANAACATCTGTNAGGATGACACNGGGCATACTAAGCCTTATGTGCTCCATGCTGAGGCAAATGCCATTACCAAAGTGGCTCGGAGCAATAATTCGAGTGAAGGCGCAACCTTATATGTCACAGCATCCCCTTGCCTTGAATGTTCCAAGCTGATTATCCAGGCAGGAATAAAGAGGGTGGTTTACCATGAGCTTTATCGTATGAGTGACGGGGTCGATTTGTTGCAGCGTGCCGGAATCGAGTGTATCCACATTCCGGATTTATCTGAATAATCTTTTGATTATATAATATGAATTCAAAAAAGAATATTGCGGTTTGGGTGCCGGTGATTGTTGCACTTGCATTTGCCGCCGGTATATTTTTAGGCTCCCGGCTCTTTAAAAGCGGAGTTGACTGGAGCGCGAAGGTCAAGATTGGAGAAATTATGAACCTTGTGGCGAATGAGTATGTGGATGAAGTGAATACAGACAGTATTCTTGAGGCTTCTATCCCTGGCATTCTCGCAAAACTTGATCCTCACACTGTATATATCCCCGCATCGGAGCTTCAGGCAACAAATGAGGTTCTGGATGGCTCGTTCGGGGGCATTGGCGTAAGCTTTACAATGATGAATGACACAGCATCTGTTATAGAAGTGGTGTCCGGAGGTCCCTCGGAAAAGGTTGGCATTCTTGCCGGTGACCGTATTGTCACTATCAATGACTCGGTTGTTGCAGGAATAAAACTCGACAGCGAAAGCATGCGTAAGAGGCTAAAGGGTCCGAAAGGTACCACAGTTACACTCGGCATCAAAAGAAACAGCTCTCCGGAGATTCTTACTTTTGAGGTGACGCGAGGCGATATCCCGGTCAATGCGGTTGACGCTGCATACATGATTCGCCCGGGTATCGGCTATATGCGCATAAACAAGTTCGGGCGTACCACCTACATGGAATTCCTTGAGGGAATGGTTGACTTGCAGCGTGATGGTGCAAACCAGTTCATTCTTGACCTGCGCGGCAATACCGGCGGGTATATGGAGCCGGCTATACTCATGGCAAATGAATTTTTAGGAGCCGGCATGCCGATTGTTTCTACTCACGGGCGTTACGGGGCAATTGAGTCAGATTTCTCCGGGGATGGTCAGGGCGCTTTCCAGAACACGGAGCTAATAGTAGTTATTGATGAGGGGAGTGCAAGCGCAAGCGAAATTTTTGCCGGAGCAATCCAGGACAATGACCGCGGACTGATTGTCGGTCGCCGTTCATTCGGCAAGGGGCTTGTGCAGCGTCAGATTGAGTTGCCGGACAGCAGCGCAATTCGTCTGACAACAGCCCGTTACCACACTCCCTCCGGCAGATGTATCCAGAAACCTTACACAATGGGGTCAGTAGATGACTATGAGAGGGAGATTTACANCCGCTTCAANAATGGCGAAGGATTCAGTGCCGACAGCGCTAAGNTAGATACTANCCAGATTNNCANTACGGCTTCAGGCAGGACGGTATATGGAGGTGGTGGAATTATGCCAGATGTATTTGTCGCAGGAGACACAACCGGAATCTCACCTTATTATATTAAGGTGTTCAATGCCGGATTGCTTCACCGCTTTGCTTTTTACTTCACCGACATTAACCGTGACGCGCTTTCTAAAGCGAATACTACCGCTGAACTTCTTGCTCTGCTTCCTCAGGATGATGCACTTCTCAATAGTTTTGTTGAGTATGCGCGTGACAAGGGAAATGTTCCGCCGAGGTGGTACTACATAAACATTTCGCGTGATTTGATTGTTAGACAATTGAAATCGCTTATAGCCAGTGATGTGCTCGGTCAGGCGGCGCTTTTTGAGGTCAGCAACGAAGGAGACTCTACAATTCTGCGTGCAATCCAGGAGTTTACAGACGGCAATGCCGTTGCTCCTATCACCGGCAAATCAATGGAGTGAGCTGTTAGAAATTACAAAAATGAAAAAAGAGGATATAAGAAGAAAAATAAGGGCGTCAAAGAGCCTTTTGTCTGATGATGAGAAAAAGTCAGCGGCAGAAAAGGTGTTTGCGCGCCTTGAAGAGCTTGCCGCTTTCATGTTGTCAGACAGGATACTCATGTACCATTCCCTTCCTGACGAACTTTCTACTGTTGATTTCATATCCAAGTGGAGCGACAGGAAGAGTTTTTTCCTGCCGAGGGTAAATGGGGTTGGTCTTGACATACTTCCCTACGACCGCTCGACCCTTCGCCTCGGCGCATTCCATATTGAAGAGCCGCAGGGCGATGAACTCACCTCGATAGATGATATTGAAATGGTTGTCGTGCCTGCTGTTGCGTATGACCGTATGGGCAACCGGGTGGGCAGGGGCAAAGGCTATTATGACCGCCTGATGGTTCATTCAAAGGNTCTTAAAGTTGGCGTAGGATATGATTTCCAACTTGTTGACGAGATTGACACGGAGGAGCATGATGTTCCTGTTGATATTGTGATAACAGAATCACGCACTTATCTAATACGCAGCAAATCCCGAAAATAAGATCGCTTATTTAAAATCATTATAAATAATTTAGCCGGATTTTCTTGGAGAATCCGGCTTATTTTTTGAACTTTGCATCATTAATTTCACTTCAAAATATCCGCATGAGATTAGATGAGCTACGCACAGGGCAGTCTGCAATGATTGTCAAGATATTGGGGCATGGTGCATTCAGAAAGCGCATGATTGAGATGGGCTTTGTAAAAGGGCATGAAATCAAAGTTTTGCTCCATGCGCCTTTGCGCGACCCNATAAAGTACAGCATTATGGGCTATGAGGTTTCGCTGCGAAGGTCTGAAGCGCATCTTGTGGAAGTGGTGCCGCTTGACAATGAAGCGCATCNCGATGAAGAGAAAAACGAGGCGGGGANTANCCATGCGGAAAAAGAGTTTTCTGACAGGCGTAAAACNATCAATGTCGCGCTTGTCGGTAATCCTAATTGCGGAAAGACATCATTGTTCAATATNGCTTCCGGTGCGAGGGAGCATGTTGGAAACTACAGCGGAGTGACTGTTGATGCNAAGACAGGCAAATTCAAGCATCGTGGCTACACATTTAATATAGTGGATTTGCCGGGTACATACTCGCTTGCATCTTATTCCCCTGAAGAACTATATGTGCNNAAATATCTGAGGGATGAGACCCCGGATGTAATAATCAATGTGGTGGTTGCTTCAAACCTTGAGCGCAACCTATATCTCACCACTGAGCTGATAGACATGGACAGGAGCATGGTCATAGCCCTGAATATGTACGATGAGCTGAAGAGAAGCGGAGATATCCTCGACTATAAGCTGCTTGGGGAAATGATAGGCGTGCCGGTAGTGCCGACGGTATCCAAAACAGGAGAGGGGATTGACAAACTGTTTGACACCGTTATCGATGTGTATGAAGGGCGTGAGGATGCAGTTCGCCACATACATGTGCCTCTTGGCGAAGATATTGAACGCGGGGTGACGGNGCTTAAAGATGAAATAAAGAAAGATGACCANATNGGCAGGCACTTCTCTCCGAGATACCTTGCCATAAAGCTCCTTGAGCATGACCAGGAAGTAGAGGAGGAGGTGCGNAANTTACCGGCNGGCGACTCTATCCTTGAAATGCGCGACAATGAGCTGCAATCTATTGAAAAAATTTGCAAGGATGACGTAGCTTCCGTCATTGCCGGAGAGAAGTACGGATTCATTGCCGGCGCGCTTGCCGAAACATTGGTTAAAGGTGAAAAAGACACTAATGAGTCTACNCGTATCATAGACACTTTTGTAACCAACAAACTTTTNGGTTTCCCGATTTTCATCCTCATAATGTTTGTGATATTTTGGGCGACGTTTGAAATCGGCTCGTACCCGATGGAGTGGATAGAAAGCCTTGTGGGCTGGATATCGGGCATTGTTCAGGATGTTATGCCGGACGGTCCGCTGAAAGACCTCATTGCTGACGGAATAATTGGCGGTGTTGGCGGAGTGATTGTGTTCCTTCCCAACATCCTTATCNTATATTTCTGCATCTCCTTCATGGAAGATTCGGGGTANATGGCTCGTGCCGCGTTCATTATGGACAAGCTGATGCACCGCATAGGGCTGCATGGAAAATCTTTCATACCCCTGGTTATGGGTTTCGGCTGCAATGTGCCGGCAATAATGTCAAGCCGTGCTATCGAGAGCCGCTCAAGCCGCATCATAACCATATTGATAAACCCGTTCATGTCCTGTTCGGCGCGTCTGCCGGTTTATGTCCTGCTGGTAGGAACATTTTTTGAAAAGCATGCCGCGCTTGTTTTCCTCGGATTGTATCTTTTGGGCATTCTGGTTGCCATGGCAACAGCGCGGTTGCTGCGCAGCTTCTGGTTCAAGGCAGATGAAACTCCGTTTGTAATGGAGCTTCCTCCATACCGCATTCCCACAATGAAAGCATCTCTCCGCCACATGTGGGGCAAAGGTGAACAATACCTCAAAAAGATGGGCGGTGTAATCCTTGTAGCCAGCATAATTGTATGGGCGCTTGATTATTTCCCNATGCATGATGAGGATGCAACAGCNGTGCCTTTNCCAGGGGACACAACNGCAGCTATTGCCGGAGATGATTCCAAGATTGACGTAAAATCTGATTCTTACCTTGAAATGGCTGGCAAATTCGTNAACCCGGTAATGGAGCCGATAGGATTCCACTGGCGTGCTTCGGTTGCCGCTCTTGCAGGAGTGCCTGCAAAGGAAATAGTNGTTTCAACCCTCGGGGTGCTTTATACCGGGGATGCTGAAGTGGAGGACNGTTCTCTNGGCGCACGCCTTACCGCTCCCAATCCTGTGACCGGAGAACCGGATTTCACTGCGGCGGCAGCGTTGAGCTTCATGATTTTCATTTTGCTTTATTGTCCTTGCACGGCAACAGTCATTGCTGTGGTGCGTGAAACCGGAAGCTGGAAATACGGTTTATTCTCGGTGCTATATAACACCGCAGTGGCATGGGTAGTGGCTTTTGCCGCTTACCGCATTATGCTGCTTATCTAACCTACTCAAACTCTACAACCGTTATTCCAGCTCCGCCAAACTGCACATGCTCGTCACGGTAGGATTTAACCTCACGCACAGTGTTGAGGTACTGGCGGATTGCCTCACGCAAAGCACCGGTGCCTGTGCCATGGAGTATTCTGACCCTTCCTGCTGAGAACTGCACGGCATCATCTATAAAATAGGTGATTGCCTGCAACGCTTCATCCACTCTCATGCCGCGGACATCGATTTCAGTGCTGAAATTGAGCTGGCGTTCTCGGCTCGAAGCTGAGGTTGCGGAGCTGACGAAAGTCACAGTGGACGCGCCATTGTCCGTTTTCGCGTTAGTAAGAACGAGCCGGTCGGTCTTGACAGTGGTTTTCATTATCCCAAATGCAACCGTAGCGTTCTTTCCGCTTATTTCCAGTATTTTGCCGGGAGACCCTTCGCCGTCGAGCTTTACAGTGTCTCCCACTTGAAGCGCGCGTTGTGGTTCTTTGCTTTCTGTGGCGGGTTTCTGCTTTTTCCTTTTCGGGGCTTTTTTGAGGAGCGGGTGCATCTCCTCTTTCTGCTTGCTGNTGGTTTCCTTTGCCTCGTTTAGCTTTCTGCGCGCNTCCTGGGTTTTCTGTTTCTCTGCTTGGGCTGTTCGGATTTCGCGGATTGTCCTCTCGACAGATGCGTTGCTGGATGAAATTATGCGTTCCGCTTCCTCTTTTGCCTGGTCAATTATTTCACGGCGCTTTGCGCGGAGGGTCTCGGCGTCCCCTTCGTACCGCTCGATTATCTCATCAAGTTTTTTCTCCTTGCGCTTTATGTCCGTCCTCTTGTTTTCCCAGTATTTCTTGTCTCTGGCAATATCAAGCAGGTATTTGTCAAGATTGATGTATTCACTGCCGACAATGCTTTCCGCCTCCTCTATTATGTCAGCGGGCAAACCTGTTTTGCGGGCTATCTCCACTGCAAATGAGCTTCCCGGATTGCCGATAGATAATTTGAACAGCGGTTGCATCAAATGCCGGTCATATAGCATGGAGCCGTTTACAAGACCGTCCGTGTCTTCAGCAAACTGTTTCAAATTCTGGTAATGGGTAGTTATCACTCCCCACATTTTAGCATCGGCAAACTTGTGTAGTACCGCCTGGGCTATAGCACCACCAATCTGGGGTTCCGTCCCAGAGCCGAATTCATCAATCAGTACTAAGGAGGTGGGTCTTCCTCTGCCTACAAACAGTTTCATATTCCTTAGATGCGAGCTGTAAGTGCTGAGGTCATCTTCAATGGACTGGTTGTCACCTATGTCGACAAATATGTCGTTGAAAATTCCAAAATGGGAGTTCTCGTACACCGGTGGCAACATTCCGCACTGAGCCATGTACTGCACTATGCCGACAGTTTTGAGGCATACGGATTTTCCTCCGGCATTTGGACCGGAAATAATCAGGATTCTTTTCTGCGGCGAGAGGTTAATATCGAGCGGCACAATCTCACGCCCTTGTGAACGCAATGATTTCAGCAGTACCGGATGCACGGCATGATACCANTCCAGTTCCGGTTTTTTGCTGAGGTGTGGCATGGNTCCACCTGTGTCNAGTGCAAACAGTGCCTTNGCCCTTATGAAATCAAGATAATCAAGGATGTCTATTGATTTCAGTATNGCAGGAATGAACGGGCGGAGCTGTGAAGCAAGTTCGGCGAGTATCCTCATTATTTCCCTCTTCTCCTCAAGCTGCAATTCGCGTATGCGGTTGTTTGCTTCAACAACTTCGGCAGGTTCGATATATACGGTTTTTCCTGATGCGCTTTCGTCATGCACAATTCCTGGCAGCCTCCTTTTATTCATAGGTGCGACCGGGAGGACAAGCCTGCCGTCACGCATAGCAGGGGATGCGTCTGAATCAAGTATACCTTCTGATATGGCTTTGGTCATTACCCGGCGCAATGCTGCATTGACAGTGCCGCTCATGGAGGATAGCGATTTGCGGATGGTGGCGAGTGCAGGGGAGGCATTGTCCTTGACATTGCCGAAGCGGTCAAGAATTCGGTCGATTTCCCTGCGGCTCTGCTCAAAAGTTTCGATTCTTGATGCAATCGAGTCAAGTTCAGGCAAACGGCTCAGCCCCTCCTCATCCCTTAGGGTTTTGAAGAAGCGGCTTGTTGTTTCCATACATTCCAATGCTTTTGCCACAGCAAGCATCTCTTCCGGAGCGCAGGAGGTGCCCGGCACTTTCAGTGATTTGAGCACAGTTGCCGCATCGCCGCAATTGTTTCCGGGCATGGCGTCCTCCCCGCGTGCAATCCCGGTCATTTCATGCACGGCAATCAAGCTGCTTCTAACAAATGAAAAATCGGTNGAGAAAGCCATTTCATTTGCTCTGATCCTTGCGCCGGCAGTGGTGCAACGTTTTGCAACAGACTCTCTTACCTTGTCAAAACCTATTTTGTTTTCAAATGAATCAGGATATATCATAATGCAAAATTACATAAAAATGATGTGGCAGTCAAACAGTTGAACCCTCCACCGCAACAATTTCGGACATAAGGGCGTTATATTTTAAAAATTATTACTAACAAAAACATAAAACTATGAAATCGTTAAAAGTTAATTTCTGGGGTCAGACCAAATATTGGTGGACTGTCCTGTTGCTTGGAATCCTGATGGTTCTCTGTGGATTCGCTTATTGGTTCTGGCCCGTGCAGGGCTTTGCAATCGCATCACAGATTTTTGGCTGGCTTCTTGTTCTTGCCGGCATTGTCCAGCTTTGTGCAGCAGCAGGCCCTAACCGTCCAAGAGGCTGGGGATGGTGGATTACCGGTGGTGTAATCGATATGTTTATCGGCTTCATGCTTGTTCGCAGCATTGTGCTTTCAGAAGAAGTTTTCCCCTACTTTATTTCAATCATATTCCTATTCTGGGGAATCAGCGCAATTTTCAGCTCAATCAGCCAGCGTGAAAGAAAATACTGGTGGCTGTACCTTATCAACGGCATCCTCCTCATGGTTATCGGATTCTTCTTCATTGAGGCTGGATATGTGCAGGATATGATGATGACAAGCTTCCTTACATCGCTCGCATTCATTTACTGGGGATTTTCAATCGCAATGCTTTCATACGATATGAAGCCCGGTGAAATTGAAAAATAACTAAAAAATATTTAATCTGCTGTTTATAAAATATTTGCCGATCCGGTGTTTATATCCGGGTCGGCAATTATGGTTAAAAAAGGTGATTTAGGCTTCATAAGTATTGTTTATTAGCCGGGAGGTGCTATATTTGCATACTTAAGCGGTACAGGATTTAAACTTTTCTGTAAAGCAAGAGTCTAATTGGCAGTAATAACTATAAAAACTTAACCCATTATGAACGTCAGAAAACCATTACTCCTCTCCCTGCTCATTGTTTCTGTCGGCGTTTGCCGTGCTCAGGGTTATTATGATGATGACATTTACTTCAACTCATCAAAGGATAAAGACAAGAATGTGGAGCTTGCCAAAAAGCAAGCTGCAGCTGCTAAAAAGCAGAATACAAACGGTTACATCCTTTACCCTGTAGCGGACTATGCCGCAGCCGATACCTATGCTCCTGAGGGGAGCTCCAAAATGAGCGTAGACGAATATAACCGCAGAGGCATTTTCGGCAGGGATACTGTTGCTGCAAAAAATTCCGCAGCAACACAGGATTTTGCTTATACAAGGCAGATTGAAAAATATTACAATCCTGCTATTGTGGTGGGCAGCAAGGATGCAGAACTGGCAGAACTTTACTATGCACAGCCTGCAAACGTAAATATTTACATTAATACCCCTTCTTACGGCTACTGGGGATACCCCTCTTACTGGGGTGGCTGGTATGATACATGGTATCCCGGATACAATTACTGGGGCTATAACTATTGGGGTCCCGCATGGAGCTGGGGTCCGTCGTGGGCTTGGGGTCCATCGTGGAGCTGGGGCTGGGGCGGTCCGTATTGGGGACCATCCTGGGGCTGGGGTCCTGCATGGAGTTGGGGACCTTCTTGGGCATGGGGACCGTCATGGGGCTATGCCCAGCCGTACAATCCCCGTCATCCCGGTGCGCTGGGACATACACGCCCTTCCTACGGCAGCGGCACAGCGGCTCGCCCGGGAAACAATTGGCGTAATTCCGGATATCGCCCGGCATACAATCCCAACCATTCAAACAGCACTACCTCTCGCCCGTCCTATAATAATAACAGCAATACGGATAACAATTCGTACAGCCGTCCCGGGCGCAACAACAATGATACCCGCCACTACAATAACAACAATAATTCCTACCGCAACAACAATTCCGGTTCTTACCGCAGCTCTGGAGGCAGCTTTAGCGGCGGAAGGTCATCCGGCGGCGGTAGCGGAAGAGGAAGGCATTAAACCAGGTTTAAACATTTATCACCATAGGAGAATATGAAGAAATATCTTATAGCAGTAGCCGCATTGGCTTTACCGGCTCTCATGTTCGGTCAAACTGCAATTGACGCATACAATCTTTCACAGGCAGGAAACCGTGGCACGGCACGATTCCTATCAATGGGAGGAGCNTTTACGGCTCTTGGCGGCGACCTTTCNACCCTCACCCAAAACCCTGCNGGCATAGGGGTGTACCGTTCAAGTGAAATAGGTCTTACCCTTGATCTGGATCTTGCTTCAGCAAAGTCCACTACCCAGAATTTCAGCATGAGCAAGGACAAGACTTCATTCAATTGCAATAATTTCGGTTATATCGGTGCTGTTTATACGGGAAGCGACCTGATGCCATATTTCAACTGGGGTGCTTCCTATTCCAGGACTGCAAGTTTTGACCGGGCTTTCAAAGGTCGTGGTGCCATGAACGGCTCACTGTCAAATTATATCGCAGGGTTTACCACTTATGAGCAGTGGAATTCCGATGCACTGACAACAACCAATGCTTCCGAATTTAATCCTTATATGGATGATTATGCTCCTTGGATGAGTATCCTTGCCTATAATTCTTACCTTATCAATCCTGTAGGAGCTTCGCAGTACAGCGGCTTATGGAAAGACGGTACAACCGGCGAATATAACTTTACAGTGCGTGAAAAAGGTTACACCGATGAGTATTCAATAAATTTTGGCGGTAATTTCCAGAATGTTGTGTTCTGGGGCATAGGGTTCGGAATCACCGATATAAGCTACCGTTCATCTGTGTACTATGAAGAGGATATGGCAAATGCCAATATCCCTGCACTCGGCAGCAAGGGTGAATACACAGGCACAACCACAGGCGGTGGCGGATTTGGGCTCGATAGCTGGAAAAATATCAGCGGTACCGGTTTCAACTTCAAAATCGGCACAATCATCAAGCCTATAAATGAGCTGCGTATAGGTCTTGCTGTTCATACTCCTACCTACTATTCCCTCAAGCAAGAGGGCTGGGCAGGTGTTGATTACGGTTATAATCCCGACATCAGCGGCTTTGTTGAAACCAATAACGGCTATACAGATTATTTTGAATGGAAACTTAAAACACCTTGGAGGCTTCTTGCAGGTATCAGCGGCGTGATTGGCAAACAGGCTATTGTAAGTGCTGATTATGAATACCGCCCTATGCAGAAAATGAATGTGCGCGATGCGAACAACAATGAGTACGGTGATATAAACGGCGATATTGAAACCTACTATCAGGCAATGAATATTTTCCGTCTTGGTGCGGAGTACCGCTTAACTCCCCAGTGGAGCTTGAGAGCCGGCTACCAGTTGCAGTCCTCTCCGAGCACCACGGTTGCGCAGAATGGTGATACTCCAGTGTACACTTCCGGACCTGATGACACTGAGACAACACCGTCCTTCTCATTTGACAAGGCTACCCATTATATCTCCGTAGGTATCGGCTACAAGTATAAAAACCTGTATGTGGATGCCGCATATGTAAACAAGCAGCGTGAAAGCACATGGCGTGCATACACTCCTAATAATTACACAACACTTGCTCCTTCTTCAAAAATCAATCTGTCCTCAAACCAGATTGTTCTTTCAGCAGGAGTGAAGTTCTAATAGAAAGTGAAATGATTTTGAATCGCGGGGCACCCTTGCTCCGCGATTTTTTATTAACTTTACAACTTTAAGTCTAACTATAACAAGCATCATTCCATGAAGCATCTCCGACCTGTCATAATGTTTCTTTGTGCCATATCCGCTTTTACTCTTGAAGCAGGGCTAAGGACATTTGTAGTGCAAATGACGAAAGTTTCAGTTTTTCAAGACGGTCAATATTTTCCTCCGATAGAATATAAATATAATAGCAAAATCCGCGTTTCAGATAACGATGCCTTATCTTAGAACCTGGTTGG
>WFLX010077493.1_pt1 | contig 20614 bp, 16 predicted proteins | sample 4967041 | NCBI WGS metagenome assembly WFLX01 (sample SAMN12857096, study PRJNA449069) | gut metagenome | isolation source: stool from male and female vole | host: Microtus ochrogaster | place: USA:Florida | collected 2017
AATTTAACGGCAAATGAAAGTTGTAGGCATAAGTGGTAGTTCTCGTATGAATGGCAATACCACAATTATAATCAAAACGATTTTTGAGGAATTGAATAAGTCTTGCCACATCCTTGTTCACCTTTTAATTTGGGGGAGTGGGAGAAGTTTATTAACTTTGCAGTCGTCAAGAGGAGTCTTGACCCCTAAATNACATATNAACTTATCTGTTACAAAAGTTCCGGAGTNGCGACNCGAGGCTGATGTTTTNTTNACATCGCNCGATNGCCTGCTCCGGAGCTTTTGTTTTTTTAATTATATTAATTATGCTCGAAAGATTGAAATTAAAAGCTCTGGAAGCCGGAACACCTGCAACAATTGAGGAGGCTATGGAACTCAACCGCAGGTATTCCACAGATGAATTACGTCAGGCAGCTGACGAAATAAGAATGAAATGGTGTGGCAATGAGATACATACCTGCTCAATAGTAAATGCCCGCTCGGGGCGTTGCAGCGAGGACTGTAAATGGTGTGCTCAGTCTGCACATCATAAAACAGGCGTGAAGGAATATGATTATATTTCAGGCGAGGAGATGATGGAGGCGTTTCGCGCGAATCGTGAGAGGGGAGTGAGCTGTTTTTCGATGGTGACGAGTGGAAGAAAGGTAATGCCGCGTCACATGGCTCATTTCTGCTGCTTATTCAAAAAAGCGGCTGAGGAAGGAGGTGTTAAGCTTTGCGCCTCGATGGGGCTGCTCGACCGCGAGCAACTGCAGCAACTGTGGGATGCGGGGGTGCGCAAGTATCATTGCAATCTTGAAACGTCGCGTCGTTATTTCCCGAAATTGTGTTCGACCCACACTATTGATGAAAAGCTTAAGACTATATCCATGGCCAGGGAGATTGGTTTTAGGGTGTGTTGCGGCGGCATAATCGGCATGGGTGAGACTATGCGCGATCGCCTCGAACTGGCCGAGATGGCGCGTGAGGCCGGTGCGTCATCCATTCCCATAAATATCCTTCAGCCAATCAAAGGCACTCCTCTTGAGAATATCGAAAAGATAAGCGAGGATGAAGTTGCCCGCTCGGTGGCGTTGATGCGCTTTGTGGCTCCGAAATGCACATTGCATTTTGCCGGGGGACGCGCTCAGCTTTCAAAAGAAGCAATGGCAGCCATATTGCGCGGCGGCATGAACGGCGCTTTGGTCGGAGATATGCTCACAACCGTAGGAAATAAGGTCGACGAAGACTATCAGATGTTTAACGACATCGGATATAGCAAATAACCTGAGACTCTTCCCTATAGGTCTTATAGGGCTTATGGGCCGTATAGGACCTATAGGGGGTAGATGAAGCGGCGGAAGAGATTAATTTCTTCTTTGTCGGTTGATCATTATTTGTTCAAAATTTTCCTGTCCCCACTTTAGTAGCGCCTCAACATGAGGCAAAAGTGTCTTGCCGAAATCTGTAACGGTATATTCCACACGAGGCGGCACATCCGGGAAAAGCTCTCTCTGAATTATGCCATCTACAGTGAGCTGCTTCAAAACTTGTGATAATACCTTCTCGGAAACCGACGGAATAGTGCGGTAGAGTTCGTTGAAGCGCACCGGTTCGTTTTCGGAAATCTTTATGAGTATAACGAGTGCCCATTTGTTTCCGAGCCATTCAAGCATCGGGGCAGCCTTGCAATACTCATAGTCTAATTTTTTTGCCATATCTCAGGATGTGGAATTGATTGAGAATAAGCAAAGCAAACTTTTCGGTAAGGGTCAAACCTTTCGGTAAGTTGTTGCTTTGCTTTTTATTATCATATAATTTTGCATCACAAAATTACAAATAATTATTGAGATATGATTTATCCGCAATTACATTTCACCGGGCAGATATGGCGCCCTCCCTATGAGGCAAACTCCCAATTGCTTCAAGTTACTTCGGGTTGCACTTGGCATAAGTGTAAATTCTGCGTTCTTTATCACGGCACTCCTTTCCNCATGTCANCTNTANCAGAAGTAGAGGTTNACTTGAAAGTAATCCGTGAGTGGCAACCTCGCGCAAGGCGAGTCTATCTCACCGGGGCCAACCCTTTTGCTCTTAGCTATGACAAACTGATGGATATAGCATTGCTTCTTCGCAAATATCTCCCGCAGTTGGTGTCGTTCGGCATGTTTGCCCGTGTGACGGATATAGCTCCAAAATCGGTTGAAGAGTTGAGAAACCTCCGGCATATGAAACTCGACAGCATAAATATCGGCATTGAAACCGCTCACGNTCCAACTCTTGAAAAGATGAACAAGGGCTATCATGCCGCTGACATTCTCGAGCAGTTGTCAAAACTTGATGAGGCTGGCATTCATTACAATCTTTTCTATCTAAATGGCCTTGGCGGAAAGGGTAAAGGAGCTGAAAGCGCTATCGCTACAGCTGATGTGTTGAATAAGCTTCACCCATGTATAATCAATATAGTGTCATTGACCGTATTTCCTGAATCAGAATTGTATCAGGAAATTCAAAACGGTTGTTATGAGGAGGAACCTGAGATTGAAAGGCTGATAGAAATGCGCACACTCATTGACAGATTGAAAATAAAGGTCAATATTTTAGGCCATCATATATCGAATACGGTGCCGATAACAGGCGCTTTGCCTCATGACAAGGTGGTGATTCTTCGCGAACTTGATAAAGCGATAGCTGAATTTCCTGAGGAAGATCTAAAGCGTTACCGCAATAATATCCGGCATTTGTAANGGNAGGNGGTTANNCTTGGTGGCGGGGGTAGATGAAGCGGGCGAGGCCGTAGATGTAGCGGCGGAAGCCGGGCTGATAGGCGAGTAGGCGGTCAAACCAGCCGAGGTGGGGGTTGACGAGCTTCACCACATAGCCCACATAGAACATGGCAAACAGTGTGCCGGGNCCGACGACTGTCCAGGGCCATGAGCCGAAGAAGCAATAGCCCGAGATGACGGCGAGGATTACCAGCGTGGTGTCGACGAAAATCTTGACTATNGGAAACGGTTTACCGCTCACCCTCGCTATGGCAACCTGAATGCCCTCGCCCGGCATGGTGACCGAGCCGCAACGTATCTCTATCGCAACGGCACAGCCTAAGATAGTGGCACCGGCCAACTGGGCTATTATCTGGGAGGGGAGTGCCTGATAGGTGGAGAAGAAAGAGGTGATCCACATGTTGATGTCGAGCAAGGCTCCAAACACAAAGCCTACTATCAATTGAAAAAGCTGGATAGGGTCGAAGCGTTTGCGGAGAATCAGCACCTGAGCAGTCACGAGAATAATGTTCATCACGTTGGTGTAACCGCCAATGGTCCATCCCGGAGCTAATCCCGTTTCGCCGGCAAGAGAAAACGACATCGGTATTGAGGAGATAACGCCGCTACCAAGGTTAGATCTCACGCATAGCGCCACGCCAAAGGTCATGAAAAACATCGACAATATCAGCAGCAGATGCTGCCACACAAATCCAATTACCTTTTCTTTCTTACCTAAGCTTTTCATCGACAATACTATTTTAGAGTCTATTTGACCCATAGACCCTTTGGGGGAGGAGCTTGAAAATGAAAAAAGCTGCGTGACAAAGGGTCATGCAGCTTGAAGAAATTTGGTGTCCGAGATGAGATTCGAACTCACACAGCCCAACGGCCACTACCCCCTCAAAGTAGCGTGTCTACCAATTCCACCACCCGGACATAGGGTTGATTTGTTTGTGGGGAAGGCACATCTTTAAGATGTGGAGGGATAATTGGAGCGAAAAACGGGACTCGAACCCGCGACCCCGACCTTGGCAAGGTCGTGCTCNACCAACTGAGCTATTTTCGCATGGGTTGTCGGGGATTGCTCCCCTTTTGCGCTGCAAAGGTACGACNAATTTTTGGATGCGCCAAATTTTTGACAAAGTTTTTTGCTCCNACCCGCAATTTTTCCTCAAAACCCGCCTCCGCCNCCCGTCAGAAAGGGCGATTAACTACATATTCTCCATATCGAGGCCTCTGATCTCAACGTCATATCCTTTTAAGGCCTCAACCTGGGGGAGCATTGTTCTGACCTTTTGGTCAAGGTCTGCGATGTTGATGTTGCGTCTCTGCCGCTTGATTTCATAGAATTGAGATGTTTTGTCAATCTCGTTGGCGGCTATAAGATCAATCTCGTTTTCTCCTTTGCGATCCCACCATCTGCCCAGCATAGTATATTTGCCACTCTCAGCGGCTTTGTCATAGAAATAGCGTTCGAGCATTTTGCCGGAGAAGGTTGTGTAATCACGCCTTATTATGGTACGCATCTGCTCGTAGGCCCCGATTTCGAGAATGTGACCGTATTTGAAGATGAATCTGAACCAAAAAGTGAAGAAATTATCATGAATCGTATAAACAGCATTTTTAGTCAATGACTTANCCCCGNGAGGAATCTCCTTTTTNATANTGCCATNATNATCTTCGAGGCGGGNGAGGTAACCGCTTATCTCCTTACCGATAAGNGATTCNATNTCCGACCTCCGNGTATGACCTGAAGCANTTGCCGAAAGGATTGAAAAATATGTGTCGNAGTCTTNGCNAAACTCTTCAACAAGAATTGAGCGTCCCTCGTTGATAAACACCGAATCAGAACTTATCATGCTGTCAATCATAGAGTCGACTGTAAAGGCATGATCTTCAACAAGAAGTTGCACATACTTCGCCACGCCCCCGGTAAAAGAATAGAGAGCCAGCAGATCATCGTTGGTATAGCCGGGGGAGTAATCGCTCAATATATCTTTCAAAACCGATGGTTTAAAGGCCTTTATGTGCATAAAGCGGTTCTGGCGATTATAGAGGGGCTCTTTTTTATCCCTGAAAATCTTTGACATCATCGAATAGACCGAGCCGCAGACAATGAGATTGATTTTGGAAGAAGTGTGGCTTAAGTCCCAGATTTTCTGCATGTCGCTGAAAACTGATGGATTGACGCGCGAAAAGTTTTGAAACTCGTCGATAAACAGTGTGAAGCTGCGCTCTTTGGAGAGCGTCATCAAAAAATCNAATATTTCAGCGAAGTTGGCGGGANTGCCGCCCATCTTGATGCCAAGCTTGGTCTCAACCTCATGACGGAACTCCTCACACAAAAGGTTCTCAGCCTTGCGCCCTACAAAGAAATATATCAGAGGGTTATCTTCATAGGCTTTAAGTACGAGCGATGTTTTGCCAATTCGTCGACGGCCTGTCACCACGGTGAATTGAGCATTTTCTTTAGCATTTTCGCGAATTTTGTGGAGAGTGGCAATCTCTTCGGTGCGGTTGTAGAATTTCATGAGCTTATGGGGTAAGAATAGAAACCGGGGTTTCGGAAACGGTGGTTTCTATTTGCAAAATTACTTGTTTCTTCCGATTTTCACAAGTAAAATGATAAGAATAGAAACCGGGGTTTCGGAAACGGTGGTTTCTATTTGTGGGAGGCAGGTATATAAATAGGGTGGAAATGGTGCAAACGCGTGCCATTTCCACCCTATGGATAAGTTTGCGGGGAAGGTTAGATGTCGAAGAATTTTGTGAAGGCNGAGATGNTATAGGANNGNTCGGCAGCCGAGGCGGTTTNGCGCACGGAATGCATGGCCCNGANGGCGGCGCCCATGTCTACGNCCCTCAGGTCGATCTGAGAGGTGAGGATATTTCCCAAAGTCGAGCCGCCGGCGATGTCGCTGTGGTTGACGAAATACTGGAAAGGCACGTTGGCGCTTTCGCAGATTGAGCGGAACACGGCGGCGCTGTCGGCATCGGTCATATATTTGCAGTTGGCGTTGATCTTGATAACCGGACCACCGCCAAGCACAGGGTGATTGGTTGGGTCGTGTTTCTCGGGATAGTTGGGGTGGATGGCGTGGGCATTGTCGGCGCTGATCATAAACGATGAGGCGATCGAGCGGAAGTAGTCTTCCTCCGAGCCTCCGCGGGCGGTGACAATGCGGCGCAGCAGATGTTCGAGCACCGGGCTTGCGGCTCCCTGCTTGGTGCCTGAGCCGGTTTCCTCGTTGTCGAAAATGGCTATCACATGGGTAAAGGTGTCGGAATCGTTGCTCTCTAAGAGGGCGGTAGCGGCGGCGTGAACCATCGAGAGGTCGTCGAGGCGCCCCGAGGTGATAAACTCGTTGTTGAGGCCGAGCAGACAGGCGGGAGTGGTGTCGTAGAGCGAGAGGTCGAAATCGAGAATCTCCCCGGGGTCGACATTGAGCTCCTGAGCCACCATGTTGAGCAGCAGGTTATTGCTCTCGAGCGCCGAGTTGACCTGAGCGATGACGGGCAGCATATCCTTTTGCTTTGAGAGGGGATTGCCCTCGTTGACGGCGCGGTTGAAGTGAATGGCGAGGTGGGGAATGGTGAGCAGCGGGCGGGTGAACATTATGTTGGCGCTCTGGGGTTTGAGCGGGTCGTCGCTGCGCAAGATCACTCTGCCGGCAATCGAGAGGGGACGGTCGAACCATGTGTAGAGAATCGGACCGCCGTAGACCTCGGTGTTGAGCTTCACGATGCCTCCGTCACACACTATTTCGGCGGCCGGCTTGATGCGGAAACCGGGCGAGTCGCTGTGAGCCGAGATGATTTTAAAACCAGAGGCGGGAGAGCCTGAGCCTACCACAAAGGCAAACAGGGCTGAGGAGTTTTTGGTGAGATAGTATTTTCCGCCGCGTTCGAGTGTCCATCGGTCAGAGGGGTCGAGTTCCACAAATCCGTCCTCCTCGAGCATTGTGCGAAGGGTGTCGACGGCGAGAAAGTTAACGGGCGAGTTGTTGAGAAACTCAATCAGTGAATCTATATGAGGGTTCATGGTCGGGAGATTATTAGGTTGAAAAATTGGGGAAAGGCCGGGGGAGGGGGCCGATTGTGCAAATTTACAACAGATTGGCGAGATAGGGGGCAGATGAAGAAGATTATTTTTGATAGAAATTAACTTTGGGTTATGGAGAAAGAGTGTTAACTTTGCATCTGTGTGGGTAATGGGCGACGGTCAGCGACTCTCAGCCCCCTCACCGATCAACCCCAAACGAAAAGATATGAAAAGATTAGCATTGATAATTGCAGCGTTAAGTTTTTTGGTCACAGCGATCTGGGCCAAAGGCTCTGCCGTGGCCACTTTTGCCGAACAGAGCCATGATTTCGGCACGATCGAAGCCAAGGGCGGCAAGGTGACAGCCGTCTATACCGTTGAAAACACCGGCGATGAAGAGCTTGTGATTCTGTCGGTTACAAACGGCGGCTGCGGTTGCACAACCCCCACCTATACCAAAAAGCCTATCGCTCCCGGAGCCAAAGGAGAGGTGAAACTCACCTTCGACCCCGCAAAGTTTAAAGGGGAGTTTAACCGCAGCGTCACGGTGACAACCAACGCCAAGCAGCGCAAGACAAGACTTTCCTTCTCAGGTTACATCAAACCTTAAACCGCTATGACTCATAGGATTCTGACAGCTCTTGCTGCCGCAGCGATTGCTCCGATAAGTGTTGCGGCTCAGACCAACAATAATCAGCCGCCGTTGAAGTGGCTTGAAACAAACTATAATTTCGGCTCCTTCAGCGAAGATGTCGGTAAGGTTACGGCAGTGTTTACCGGAGTTAACGAGCAGACCGACACGGTGGTGGTGATGGATCTCCGCGCCACCTGCGGATGCACCACCCCTACCGTTAACCGCCGCGTGATAGCCCCCGGCGACAGCGTTCAGCTCACCGTGGTGTTTGACCCCACCAATCGCCCCGGGCCGTTTGAAAAGCGTGTTCAGGTGTCGACCCAACCGGGACCCGACCAGAATCTTTATATCGCCGGACGGGTGATTCCCCCCACCAAGAGCATCAACGCCCACTATCCCCACGACCTCGGATATTATAACATCGACCACAAGGGGCTTGCCTTCGGCACAGTTTATGACGGCAATCCTCGCAAGGGAACCATCAGAGGAATCAACACCACCCAAAGCAGTGTCACTCCCACCGTGCCCTATAAACCCGAATGGATAAGCGTAGACAGCCGCGTGACGCCGGTAGGATCGGGTGAGAGCTTCGAGTTTGTGTTTCATATCGACCCCGACAAGATACCCGAATATGGAGTTGTCAACGACTCGATAGCCCTTTCGTCGGCCGAACATCCCGAGTCGGTGACCTATATGCCTGTCGGAGCCATCCGCACCGAGCTGTTCGGCAACCTGACCGAGGAGCAATATGCCGCAGCTCCCTATGTGAAAATCGACGATCAGAAAGTGGATTTCGGCATTATCAATCCTCTATCTGATAAGCCTTTGGTGAGAGAGCTTGAGATTACCAACACCGGCAAGCAACCGCTCACTATAAGAAGAATCTACAGCCTTGACGCTCCGGCCGAATTTACTATCGACCACAAGGAGATAAAAGGTGGCAAGAAAGCCAAAATCAAGATCACTCTCGACCCCTCAGCTCTGAAAGGGAGGGAAATGCTCAACGCAAGAATGTTGATTATCTCAAATTCGCCGGCCAACTCCACTGTGGGAGTGCGTCTCGTGGGAGAGGTGAAATAACCCCTCCTCATCAATCACAACCTAAAGAAATCCATAAGCCATGAACATAGAACATCCTGAAAACGATAAGCAATATGCCGGACTGACGGTTAACTCGGGCGTGAAGCAGCCCCCGGTGGTGAANCCCTATATGAAACCCCGCCGCAAAAAGCCNCTCNCCACCTCGNGCGAGATGGTAGAGNGGATACTCAAAGGGGATATAACCATGCTGTCGAGANNCGTTACTCTTGTCGAGAGCCTCAATCCGGCTCACAGGTCGCTGGCTCAGGAGGTTATCGAGAAGTGTCTGCCCTATTCGGGCAACTCGCGCAGGATAGGCATTACCGGTGTGCCGGGCGCGGGCAAAAGCACTTCGATCGATGTGTTCGGCCTTCATGTTCTGAGACGTGGCGGCAAACTCGCCGTGCTCGCCATCGACCCCTCGAGCGAGCGCACCAAAGGAAGTATTCTCGGCGACAAGACCCGCATGGAGAAACTGTCGGTTCACCCCGACGCCTTTATCCGCCCCAGCCCTTCGGCCGGCTCGTTGGGAGGCGTGGCGCGCAAGACCCGCGAAACGATAGTGCTTTGCGAAGCCGCCGGTTTCAATAATATCTTTGTGGAAACTGTAGGCGTTGGTCAGAGCGAGACCGCCGTTCACTCGATGGTGGATTTCTTTCTGCTGATTCAGCTTGCCGGCACCGGCGACGAGCTGCAGGGCATCAAGCGCGGCATTATGGAAATGGCCGACGGCATAGTGATCAACAAGGCCGACGGCGAAAACATCGAGCGTGCCCGGCTGGCTATGGCCCAGTTTAAGAGCGCCCTTCACCTCTTCCCCACTCCCGAGTCGGGGTGGTATCCCGAAGTGCTCACCTACTCAGGCTATTATGAGCTGGGTATTCCCGAGGTGTGGGATATGATAGACCGCTATTTCGAGCATGTTGAGAAAAACGGTTACTTCGAGCACAAACGCCGCAATCAGGCCCGCTACTGGATGTATGAAACCATCGACGAAAACCTGCGCAACCATTTCTACAACAATCCCGAGATAGCCGAGCTGCTTGCCAACAAGGAGTCTCGCGTGCTGGCCAATGTGCAGAGCTCATTTACNGCGGCCCGCGATGTGCTCAANCGCTATTACTCGCTGATGGGCGANAACTTCAAGGCCGAAGACTGAATCAGAGCAACAACACATTATATTTAGCAATAACCTCACTCGGCTGATAGGCAAGNTTNGCCTTGCGCAGACCGGGNTCGCCGGCGTCTTCCTCGCGGTTCACATATCTGAGCTGAGGATGNCGCTGACGCATTATGTCGCAGAAGTGAGAGCTTACAGCCTCGCCCGCGCCGGCAACCTCATGGTTGATTTTCTCGATATGGGCCATGAGGGTGTCGCCCACAACCTCGCCGAGGGTAAAGGCCACAACACCTTTGCCGGGCACCACAGCCATGATTCCCTCAAAGGGGTAGCGACCNAGGTTTTCNAGCACCTCAAAGGTCTTTTCNCGCTCATAGTCNGCGGTGAGGGGCTTGTCGATGCCAACCTCGAGATTGTGNAGCATCTCGATACAGAGATTCACGTTGTCGGGAGTGATGTCGATAAACTCACANTCGGGATTGTCGGCGTTGAAGCGGTTGAGGTGGTTGCGCTTCTTGGCCATCTTCTTGCCCGAGAATGTTGACATCTTTTCTATATCATAAAGGTAATCGCCCCAGTCTTCGAGCGGCTCGGCCTTGCAGGGGGTGATAGCCTCGATTTTCCTGAGGTCGCTTTCCGACACGGCCGACAATACCGGCAATATGTTGCGGGCTATGCAATATGAGCGAATAAACTGCAGACTTTCAGCCAGGGGCATTTCCCCCATCGGAAAGGAGAATGCGGTCTTTGAAAGGTCGTCTTCGGCAACACCTTTTATAAAGAGGGTGTTGCGGAAAATCATATATGAGTAGTTGAAATAATCGGCCCACATCATAATTCCGCCCACCGAGCAGTCACATGTGCGGCAATCGGTCTTGGCCACAAACTCGCTCAATGTTTCGTTCATCGAGTCGTCGAGCTTGGTGAAGGTCGCGGGGCGCGTGGCGGGGGTGGAGAGGGTTGAGGTTGCAACCCTGTTGCCTGTAAATGTTAAAGGCGAAAAATAGTCGGAGCGTGTCATAGTATTAAATCATTTCGTTTACTATAACAACGCTCAACCCCTCCCGAGAGTTTTCGCAGCGGCTATGAGCCGCCTCCGGGGGGATTTTTTATTCTACATGGAATAGATTTGAAGCCTATACGGTCACGACTATCTTTCCCATCAGATTGCGCTGCTCGGCAAGCTGATGAGCCTCCGCAATTTGGTNGAGAGTGAANCGGCGGGCAATTATCGGATGAATGTTGCCCTGCTCGATAAGGCTGATCATNNCGGAGATNTGAGAGNGGGTGGGGAAATTGCTGTAGAATCCGGTGAGATAAANGCCCGAGGGAATCTCCTTGATGGGGTCGAAGTTTTTCAGNCCGTAGATGCCTCCGAGCAGCCCCGTGTGGCACACAATGCCGTGAAGAGCGGTCACCCTGAGCGACTCCCTCAATGTGGCTGCTCCGATGAGTTCGAGTATCTTGTTGGCTCCTCGGGGATATTTAGCGAGAAAATTCTCCCTAAGCCGGTCGTTTTCGAGGATGACGTCATCGGCGCCACAATCTCTCAGCAGCGGGGCTTTGGTTTCGCTCCTTGTGGTGGCAACCACTGTGGCGCCCATAGCCTTGGCGAGCTGAATGGCGGCGAGGCCGACGGTAGATGTGCCGCCGCGCACCAACAGCAACTCCCCCTTGGAAAGCTGCAGCGAAATCACCAGCGAACCATAGGCGGTATAGAAAGTTTCGGGAATGGCGGCAAGCTCATCCCAACCGAGATTGCTCTCGATGGCAAAAACATTTTTTGAGGGGAGGAGGGCATACTCGGCGTAGCTGCCGTTGAAGCTGCGCCCCATTCCACCCATCAGCGCCATTACTTTCTGACCCTTGTGGAAGCNGCTGTCGGAGGGGTCGGCAACCTCTCCNACACACTCTATGCCCGGCACTATCGGAGTGTGGATATAGGGTTGGGCCACCTCAAATTTGCGCAGGAGAACTTCGGANTGNTTGATGCCGAAAGCCTTGACTNTGACAAGCACCCACCCCGGTTTAACCNCAGGCACCGGTANTTCGGTCNGCTTNAGCTGATCAGCCTCGCAAGGCTCTGTGAGGATTACTGCTTTCATACTTCTTTCCANCACTGGGGATCGGGTGAATAAAAAGAGCGGTGATAGCCGTAGGCCACGGCAGGGCAGCCACGGCAAAATCTCAACAGCTCACACTTTGAACATTTCTCAAATTTGTCATACTGCCGGTAGGCCTCCATCTCGCTTCCTGTCCAAAGCTGATGGAGAGGTTTCCTGAACAGATTGCCCACCACGCTCTCAAACCGCCGGCATGCCATCACGTTGCCGTTGGGCTGAATGGTGAAATGGCAGTCGCCGCAGTGACATCCGTCATAAATCGCCTCGGGGTCAGAGTCGTCGGGAATCTTAAAGAGGCCTTTCTCATAGAGAAAGAGGGTCCACAGGTGGTCTTTGAGATTGAAGGTGGTCGACGAATCTTTGTGCTGCTCGAATTTCTCCCAAATTCTATGAAGAAAGTCGCGGTATTCCAAAGGGGAAATATGTGTGGATTTTTCCTCTGAGGTGGGGCAGTATCGCCCGAACGCAAACACATCCACCCCTTTTTCAACCACGAGGTCGATGATGTCGGGAATTTCGTTGATGTTGGTGCCCGACACCGTGTTCATCACCGCTACACGCAGGCCGTTGCGCTTCAGGATGTCGATACATTTTATAGTTGTGTCAAACGAGCCCGGTTTGCGTATCGAGTCGTGGGTCTCCCTCATTCCGTCGATAGAAAGCTGATATTTCTGGCAGCCCATCGACTTAAGGCGCTGACACACACTGTCGGTGATATGAAACGGATTGCCGAGAATCGTAAATGGAATGTCACGCTCCTTAAGCATGGAGAGAATTTTCCAGAAGTCGCGGTGAAGAATCGGGTCGCCACCGGTGATGTAGAAATAGGGTAACCGGTTCATCTTGCGACACATCTCCACCGATTGCTCTATCACCTGACCGGCCTTTTCGAGAGGCATTTCTATGATTTTGGGGTGGCCTTCCGAAAAGATATAGCAATGCTCGCAGCGCTGGTCGCAGCTATCGGTGATATGCCATTGAAAAGCGAAATATTCCATACTAAGGGGTCTGATTAATTCTCAGCGACTCCGATTGCGGGCGTTGAAATGCCTGAATCGGAGTCGCAATTAGAGATGAAGAGGTTTCTTACTTCTCACCTGCGCCGCAAGCTGAACCACAGGCAGCGGGTTTGGGTTCGGGCTTTTCTTCGCCGGCACCGCAGGCAGAGCCACAAGCGCCTGAGGGAGTGGTGGTTTCAGCTTCTTTGCAGAGATAGGCCTGGGCTGTGTGTTTCACAGCATTGTTGATGATTCTTTTCATAGTCATACTTGTTTTATGGGGTTAAACAATCGGATTTTTGCGCAAAAATAGTAAACATTATTCTATCTGTCAAGAGGTTACATTTCGTGCAGTTAGTAACCTTTTTGTCGCTTTTGGTGACCGTCAGCCTATTGGAATGTGAAAATAACTTGAGAAAAATTACTTACTGCAGATTTGTTGGATATATTGCGGTAATACACTAACTTTGCATTTTAAAGTAATATTGAAAATGAGAAAGAAAGAACTCCTTAACTCCATCATAGAGATATGCCCGGTGAGAAACGTTGTGGCCCGTTTCGGCAACAAATGGGCGATTTTGGTTTTGCTCGTCATCAGCGAAAACGAGCCGATACGTTATAATGAGCTCGGCCGCAAAATTCCCGACATATCCTCAAGGGTGTTGTCGAANACNCTTCGCACNCTCGAAGCCGATGGNTTGATTATCAGNACTTTCTATCAGGAAGTGCCTCCGAGGGTGGAATATTCGCTCACCGACACNGGTCGCTCCCTCATCCCGATAATNCTCGACCTCACCGCCTGGGCCCAGAAAAACATGAAAACCATCATCGCCCACCGCAACCGCTCCCTCCAGCCCGACCCCCAACCCTAATCCCGTTTTTTTGAATCATGAGACAGATTGCAATTATAATATTGGTGATGGGAGTGAGCCTGATTGCCTGCTCGCGAGAGAATGTGTATCAGAATGAGACTTTAGATGAGGTTGAAACATTGATCGCCTCAAATCCCGACAGCGCGATGAGTCTGTTAGAGGCTATTGACATGTCGGAGGTCAATGTCGATTCTATCCGTGCCCGATATATCTATCTTAAGGCGTGGGGCAACATGCGCCGCAACCACTCGATGATTGCCGACTCGCTTATCACTTTTGCCCATGAGTATTATCGCGGAAAGGATGTGGTGAGAGACCTCAGGTGTGCCACAGCTTTGGCGTGGTATAAGTTTTGGGTCGGTGACACTCCCGGCGCCATCTTAACTCTCGATTCGATAGTGGGACTTGGAGGAGTGCCTGATTCGCTGNTGGTTCAGACGCTCAGGGTGAGGTNGCTCCTCGGAGCCGCNGAATATCAGGGGGAGCAACTTATACCTTTGGCNAAGAGGCTGATNNATCTTGAAACCGACCCGCAACGACAGCTTGAAGCTAAGTATGTGTTGGTGTGCGGATATGAGAATGTCGGAAAGATGGATTCGGCTCTCATGCTCGTTGACGAGCTTATCGACAATACTCCCAAAAGCGGGTCGGAGCTGAGTTTTCAGCTGATGCTCGAACGCGCTCAGATACTCACCGAACTGGGTCGCAACACCGAGAGCGAAGCTGTGGTAGACTATATATTTCAGCATGCCGGGCCTGAGAACGGAGCCGCCGACTATCTCCACATGAACTCAGCTATCAATGCCCTCAACACGGGTAATATCTCTTTCGCATCAAGAGAAATTACCATTGCCGACAGCCTCGCTATGAAAATGCGCCCTGAGGAGGACAGCTATTACCGTAGCTACAGTAACCTGATTCACACGATGATAGATTTCAAGCAGTCGGGCAAACTGAGACTAAAGCATGTCAACAGTCTCAACAACCGTCAGCGCGAACGCTACAACCGCATGAAAGCGTCGCAATGGGAGTCGGAGCGTGGAGCACTGGAGCAGCAGAGTCGTGCTTTGGCCTTGAAAGCCGAAAGTCAGCATAAAACGGTGATTATACTCGTTATAATCCTCATAAGTATTCTGCTCCTCATCGGGGCCGGACTGATAATAAGACAACGCCGTCAGCGCGAGCTTGAAAACGAGGAGCGCGCCGAAGCTCTCCAAAAGATGGTCGATGAACTGAAATCTGCGCCGGCACCTCAGCCTGTAGATGACAAGACACCGGTTGCCCTGCGCCGCGCCATGTTGCAGCAACTCGGCATAATAAAGATGGTGGCCGAAACGCCCACGGAGCAGAACCGCGAGATGCTCCGCAAGATTTCTTCGATTGAAAGCGATACCAACGGCGAGCTCGTCAACTGGGCTAATCTTTTTGAGCTCATCAACAATCTCTACGGAGGATTTTATGAGAGGCTTCACTCTGAGTATGGCAATCAGCTCACTCTAAAAGAGGAGCAGATAATAGTGCTTATGATGGCCGGATTCTCAACAAAGGAGATAAGCGTCATAACCTCGCAGACCACTTCAACAATCTATGTGCGCAAATCCTCAATCAGAAAGAAACTCGCCCTGCCCGAAAAAGAGGATATAGTGGCGTTTCTCAAACAACGGCTCAACAGTTAAGACCCCGTTAAGGTCCGAAACTTCTCGATTAAGAATTTTATGAAATGCAACCGCTGATAATCAGTAGGTTGCATTTCGTGTATTAAGACTTTTATATTTGGTGTTAAGAAGGGTTTGGAGATAATTTTGCGTCAGAAATTCAAACTAACCGACGCGAAAATGAATAAGAAAAATCACTTTCCCGCCCTCATGATAATGATGGCGATTGCAGCTCTCTCATCCTGCTCATGGAATATCGGGCGAGGCGACCTGCGCGAGCGTAATATCAGAAGCGCTATGCTCGAACGNCTCGATNCAATCCCGGGAGTGGAGTTTATCGGTCTCGCCGATACCCGAGAGTGTGACGACGGCAATNTTCAGNCCGTGANAATTTTTACCGTTCCCGATTCCGGAGAGAACACGATTGAGCGAAATGCCCGAGTGAGAACCAACGGTGACGGCTCGGAAATCTACTCATGGGAGGANCTCNATTGCAGGATTCTCNATGAGGTGAAGCATAAAGTTACCGACAAATTAGAAGAAAAAGGCATAAAGATTGACGGCAGTCTGATCGACGCCATTATTGAACTCAAAAGAAAATAACACCGACTATGAAAAAGATTTTTATTCTACTGATGGCCCTTACAGTCATTATCCCCGCTTTCGGCCTCGGGATAACCGGCAAAGTGATTGACGAAAACCTCTCGCCTCTTGATTTTATAAATGTGGTTTTGCTCAGGGCCGATTCTACCTATATTACCGGCACTGTGACCGACGGCAAGGGTGAGTTTATGTTTGAGAATCCCGATGGCAATCCGAGGTATGTCAAGGTCTCTTCGATAGGATATACCGACCGGACTCTCGATATTCCCGCTTCGGGTAATCTCGGCGTGATAACTCTCCGTCCCGCAGCGGTAATGCTCGGCGAAGTGACGGTCAGCGCCTCCCGACCTATGACTTCTATCAAGGGTAACGCGCTTGTGACCAATGTAGAGGGTAGTTCGCTTGGTATTGCCGGTACTGCCAACGACGTGCTCTCACGTGTGCCGATGGTTGTTGACAACGGCGGTACTCCCGAGGTGTTTGGCAAAGGCACTCCGGCCATATATATCAACGGCAGGTTGGTCAACGACCTTCAGGAACTGTCACAACTCAACTCTCAGGATATAAAGAATGTTGCTGTTATCACCAATCCCGGTGCGGCTTATGCGGCTGATGTCAAGGCGGTGATCCGCATACGCACCAAGGCGCCCAAAGGTGACGGCTGGAGCGGCACAATCCGCACCGACAACGGTTTTCTGCGCGATTACCGCACCGGCAACACCATCGACTTGAAATATCGCACCGGAGGCCTCGANATTTTCGCTAACTACGGGTGGTGGTATGGCCACAATTTCACCGACAGGTTTGATGACCTGACTACCACNACTCCGTCGGGCACGTATCTCCAGAAGATTCACACCAAGGGTAAGGAGAGATATAACGACATGAACGGCAAGGTGGGATTTTCATGGCTCATCAATCCGCGTCACAGCATAGGTGCATACTACCGCACAGGTTGGAACCGACACAAGGTGTCGGGTAACACACCGACCGAAATATGGCAGTCGGGAACTTTGACCGGGCAGATCAACACCGAGCTCAACAATCGCTCGAATTCCCTCCCTCTTCATTCCGTCAACCTTTATTATAACGGCTCTGTAGGTGAGTTGGGCATTGACTTTAATGCCGACTACTTCGGCTTCAAGCAGCGTCAGGATTCCTATAACAACGAAAAAGCCGAACTTGGTGCTGACCGCATTGTTACCATCACTTCCACCAACCGCAACCGCATGATTGCCGAGAAGCTTGTGTTGAGCTATCCGCTGGGGAGGGGAGGAATAGAGGTTGGCGAGGAATATACCGACACCCGCTCAACCAATCTCTCATCAGCCAATATCCCCGAAATTCCCGAGGCTGACAACCGTGTGGATGAAAGCAATATGGCGGCATTTGTTGAGCTTGGTCAGCAGTTTGGCCGCTTCAACATCGGAGCAGGATTGAGATATGAGCATGTGAAATTCAATTATTATGAGATGGGAGCCCTTCGCCAAGGTCAGAGCAAAACCTACAATAATCTATATCCCTCGCTCAGTATCGCCGGTCAGATCGGATCAGTAAACATGACAGTTAACTATTCCGGCAAGACGGTGCGCCCCGGCTATTCTCAGCTCGATGCCACTGTTTCCTACATCAACCGTCTCACCTATGAAACCGGCAATCCCTATCTCAAGCCCACAAAGATTCAGACCGTGGAATATATGGCCCAGTGGCGGCAGTTTTTCGCCCAGTTGTCTTATTCATATTTCAAGGATGGTGTTTATCACATTACCGAGCCTTATGGCTCAGACAATGAGGCCACTATCATCCGCACCGCCAACCTCGATCGCCGCCACTACTTTCAGGCCTTTGCGGGAGGGCAGTTCAAGGCGGGTATNTGGCAGCCGCGTGTCAATGTCGGAGTGNTGAAGCAATGGCTCACCCTCCCGGTCAACGGNAAGATGATGAANATGNATACTCCCGGCTTTATGTTCCAGTGGCAGAANGCAATACATCTCCCCTTGGATATATGGCTTAACATCGACGCTCAGCTGATAACCCGCTCGTGGGACAGCAACATGAAGCTCTCCAACACTCCATGGCATATCAACGCCAAGATTTACAAGGGATTCCGGAACGATTCCTTTAGCGTGACTCTCGAAGCAAAAGACNTGTTTNACTCNTCACAAAGGGATGCTCAGCTATTTAGCGACGCAGTAGTGATAGAGCAAACTAATTATTCACCCTCCCGCTCGGTGATGCTCACCTTGCAATATCGCTTTAACACTACCCGCGACCGTTATCGCGGCACCGGGGCGGGCAACTCCGAGAAATCCCGGTTGTGAAGGGTTAGTACCATTTGATGCCGTTGGAGAGGGAGGAGCGCTTGTCGTATTTGAGGTCGGAGAGCAGCGATGACTGAACGGCGATGTGGAAGTTGTAGCTCTTATACGGACCTAAGGGCACGAAGCTCGCCGTCATGGTGAAGCAGTGGAGGTCGCGCGACACATTACAGTTCATATAGGCGATCTTCTTTTTGTCGAAGTCATAGCTGGCCGAGAACGAGAAATTCCATGCCGGAGTGGGGCGTATGTTGCCCGACAGGCTGAGGTTTTGGGTAACCTTGCCTTTATATTCAAGTTTTTCGTAATCAAAGGCGCCGTAACCGTAGTTGATGGAGTAGTTGAGCGAGAGGTTCCAGGGGCAATCCCAGTGCAGGTAGCCGTCTTGGTCCACCTCGGCCGCCTTACCGCTGCCTGAGGAGGATGATGAGGAAGAACTGTCGTCATCCTCCTCGCCCTCTTTCTTCTTTCTGAATCTCTTGGCGAGCTTGCGGAAGGTGTCGTTGTTGAAGTTGTAGTTAAACGAGGTGCCGGTGCTTGACAGTCGGCCGAGACCTTTGCCGTTGGCAATACGCAGNTTGTTGATTCTNACGGGNGTGCCCGAAGANTTGAGNCCATAGCAATAAACNTCCCACACGGCNGAGAGATTGAGNTTGAATTTGCTCGACAGNCTGATGAGNATAGAGCTGTTGATGTTGGAGAATCTCAGCGAGTCGGCAGCCATGTTGTAGCTCTGTGAAAGCTGGAGGTTCTCAATGAGCGAAACCTTCTTCTCCTCGGCGGTTGAGTCGTTGGGGTTGATGGTTTTCATCTCGAGGTTGTTGGCGAGAGAGTANGTTATGGTGCCGCTCTTGCCGGCTCCCGGCACTCCGAACAGAGCGGTGGGGAACATTGAATATGACCTCTCNACAGGGTCGCCGTTGGGGGTGGGGGTGGTATAACGGCCATAGATGCCCCACATCGGGTCGCTGAAGTCGGGGTTGTAGGAGAAGCTNACCGTTGGGGTTATGACNTGGCGGATCATCTTGACNCTNTTGCCGAGAAAACCTATCGGGCGATAGAAGCCGTAGACTTTGGTGTCGAAGCTCAGCGAGGTGTTGAAGTCAAACACATTATAGAAACTATATGATGTGTCCATCACCTCGGCGGCGGCGTTGGGGTCCCACATGCGTTTCACCTTCTGGGTATACATGCGGTCGTTGAGCTTGATCGACGGAGTGATGTTGAGATAGGTCAGGGCGGTGAAGGTGGCGGAGATGGGCACCGAGTGGTTGAAGCCGTTGCGCCAGTCTTTTATAAGGCTTTTCTTGAGAAACTCATCCTGCTGGGCGGTGAGGGAGTTGTTGAACTGACCGTTATAGGAGAGTTTGATTTTTTCATACCACCGTTCGTTGCCCACGGCTCTCTTGCGCTTGAAGGGGTAGATCTGCGACATGCTCCATGTCAGATTGGGGAAGCCAACTGTGAGGGTGGAGTCCTGGGTGCGCTGAGAGATGTTTGCGGTAGCCGACACATTCCATTTCGAGCCGGCAGGGCGATAGGTGAGGTTGACCGTCGAGCTCTTGGTGTTTTCGGTAAATGAGTTTGAATAATAAGAGTTGAGGTCGTTGCGCGAGTAGCCCGAGGTGGTGAAGTTGACCGAGGCCGAGAATGTGAGGTTAGGGTTGGCCTTGGCATCCTGGGAGTGGTTCCAGAGCAGCTGGAAGTTGGTCTGNGTCGAATAGTCGGCCTGACCTTTGTCGCCGAGGATTGTCTTGAGATAGTTNGCCGNGNNGCTGCCCGAATATTTATAGCGCTTCACATAGTTGGAGCGCGNATTGATGCCCCACGNGNCTTTGGTGTAGAGCTCGCCNGTGAGGGCAAGGTNGATGTTGTCGGAGATGGCGAAATAGTAGCCGCCGTTGCTGAGATAGAAGCCGCGGTTGTAGTCGTCGCCGAAGGAGGGGAAAATCACGCCCGACGAATAGTTTTCGGTGAAGGGGAAGTAGCCGAACGGCACAGCCAGCGGCAGGGGCAGACCGGCAAGCACCATATAGGCGGGGCCTACCACAATATCCTTGCCGGGCTTCACTTTGGCCTTGGTGAGCTGGAAATAGAAGTGGGGATGCTCATGGTCGGAGCATGTGGAATAACGGCCATCCTCGGAATAGAACACGTTTTCGTCGATTTTCTTGGTGCGTCCGCCGGTGAGATAGCCTTCGCCCTGCTGGGTCACCACGTCGGTGATATAGCCTTTGCCGGTCTCGAAGTTATATCTCATTGTCTTTGACTCATAGGAGGTGCCGTTGTCGTCAAACACGGGTGAGCCCTGCACCTCGCCGAGCGAGTCAGCGCGGCCTACGGCATAGACAATCGAGGTGTTCATATCCATGTCGATACAGGCGGCGTCGAGCTTTATCTTGCCATAGGTCACCTTGCCGTT
>WFLX010203899.1_pt1 | contig 20614 bp, 16 predicted proteins | sample 4967041 | NCBI WGS metagenome assembly WFLX01 (sample SAMN12857096, study PRJNA449069) | gut metagenome | isolation source: stool from male and female vole | host: Microtus ochrogaster | place: USA:Florida | collected 2017
CTGTGGCCGACTGGAATAATAGAGATGACATCAAAGCGGAGTTGCAAATGAACATCATCATTCTGCTTAGCCAAGCCGGATATCCTCCCATAATACACGATGAAGTATTCAAGGAGATACTCGAACAAGCTGAGAACTTCAAACGCTTTAACCCGAGATTAGGAACCCCTGACATAGAGGTGATAGATAGGGAAACTCCTCAAATGGCAGCCGAGCCATTAGCCTGCTATGGAAATGCAAACCTTTGACGGGACACGACATTCTCAAGATACAAAGAAGTAAATCACGGCGTTACCTCTCATTCATTTCTTCGTTGAGATATATGAAATAAGCTCAGTATCCTATCCTTTTATGAACTCGTATATTACTAAAGGTGGAGTTTCCCAAGTGGGCTTACTACGACTGCGTCATCTGCATCGCTCCCCTGCGGCTCAGAGGCCTGTCCGCCCCCCTGCCAAACTGAGCGCTCCAACAGCCGCGGACCCACCCCATAAAATGCGTAAAAGACTCTTCGTTATCATATCAGTTTTTCGAAAGCCAGGCGGGTGCCATGCTGATACTGTATCTTCCCGCAGAAGCTGAAGCCGGCCTTCTTCAGAAGGGCCAGCATCCGCTCGTTGTCGTAATTGGTATCTACCCGGAAACTGCCCGCTCCCGCTGCCGCTGCCATCCGCTCAACTTCTTTTAAGAAAGTCATGCCGATACCGATGCGCTGCGTGTCCTGCCGCACTGCCATACGATGCACCACAACATAACTCTCCTGCTCCCCGGTGAGCCACTCCCCCTTAATGTCGGCATACGCCGGTTCACCGTCAAAGACAATGGCGCCATAAGCGACCGGCTCACCGTCTGCCTCCATCACATACCCCACACCACTCTCCATATCGGCGCGCACATGGCTCTCATTAGGGTAGCTTTTATCCCACTGCTGCTTGCCCTCAGCTAACATCCGCTCAACGGCCTGCCGCAGTATCTCCCCCGCAAAACGAATGTCCTTCTCCTCGCACTTGCGCAGCCCAACTTTTGCTTTTACTCTTGCCGTCTCTCCCATATCTTCCATTTCATTCATGATTTCAATATCTTAAGAACTGTATCTGATTGTCAAACGGAATTATCCTGATTAGATTATCCGCAGCCGGATAGTCCGGGGAAGTTGTCAGGCGACCGCAAAAATCAGAGCTGCAAGGAGGGCCATCCCAAGCCCGTTGGATGCCGGAGCGCTATTACTGTCGTTCAGATAGGTTGACTTCAGAAGGACTCTGAGTTCCTCACGTCCGACCGGGTCTTTCATCATCCGGAACAGCNCCACATCAATAATAGCGCCCGNGAAGTCCNTTTCAAGTGCTTTCATGGATGAANACTCATTCTGTCCNTTGTAAGCAGATGTCTTGNCAAGTTCCCAAAACGGAGAAGATGATAGATGGAAGAACGGATATGCCATTTTGGGGTGGAAGCCGCAGTGAGGTGGCACGCAGGTATTCCAGATGCGTATGAAGTTTTCTAAAAGGCCATCAGTTATCGGGATAAACGGAGCGGATATTTCTCCCGTCTCAATCATGTCCATAATCGTCAGAAGCAGGATAGCCTTATGGGGAGCTGTCTTGCTTTTGCGCTTATGCACAGACATATCAGACAATAAACCTATGTAATATTGACGCGTGGTCATCTTCCGGAATCCTCACACTCTCTTCGCAAGAGATATGCACAGTGCAAATTTAGCGAAAAAATCTGAGATAGNGNATATAACCCGTNAAATATATTTCNGAATAATATGATATAATGTGAAAATGTTTTGCAAATTTAAAAATTATAATTTGCAAACATCTGATTATCATCAATATCTGCGAGGTGCATATCTCTTGCGAAGAGTTATGCTGTAACTTTTTTCATCAAAACATTCATTTTGAGCAGATACAGTTTTTCGGGACATGAGTCCTTCACATGCAAATCTCTTTGGCTGAAAAAGGGATATGACTTTTTGCTTGACGGCAATAGTTTCACCGATGTTGATGCTGTGACGAAGTTAGGCGTCGGAAAGAATATGGTGTCGGCTATCCGTTATTGGCTTCGTGCATTTGGACTCACAAGGGGTGATGAACTGCAATCAATCGCAAAATATATTTTTGATTCANAATTTNGCNGTGACCCCTTTGCCGAAGATCCTAACACACTTTGGCTGCTGCATTTTCTTTTGGTCTCTTCGGAAGCAGCAAGTCTGTATAACCTACTGTTTGTAGAATATAAACGCGAAAAGAAAGAGTTTTCGAAACAGGAACTCCAAGCATTTGTCAGACGTAAATGCGCAGTGCCGGAGCAAAGGAATGTCTACAACGAGAACACTGTGAGGAAAGACATCGCAGTGATGTTGAAAAATTATGTCGCTCCGAAAGATTTGAAAGCCATAGAAGATTTCTCTTCACTTCTAATAGTTTTAGGCTTGGTGATTAATACCGGCAAGCAAACACCTGACAATGAGCCGTTATACGCTTTCAGGGAATGTCATGCCGATGATGTGGCTTCAGAGATTATACTTTTTGCATTAATCCATATGAAAGGAACTGACCACACTGTCTCATTTGACGTGCTTCAACGGCTATCGCTTATATTCGGAATGTCAATTACCGTGCTTATTGAAGTCATCCGGTCTTTGGAGACAACGTATCCCGACACTCTTGTATTTACTGATAATAGCGGGATAAAGAATGTGCAGTTTCTAAGAGAGATTAGCGAGAACGAGGCTTTGAACCTTTATTACGATAAAATATGACCTACATACCCTCTGTCAACATAGAAATGAATGCTGTCACAGATTTTCAGTATATCATTACTGAAAATGCCAAGATGGCAGCCGGGCATATCGTCAATGGTTTTAAGTCGGGCTTTCATTCATTTTCAATAATAGGCACATACGGGACGGGCAAATCAAGTTTTATCCTTGCTCTTGAGGATGATCTGGCAAAGGGCACGCGCCATCTCATAAAAGACTGTGTGCTGGGGCCGATGTCAGGATTTGAATTCCTGAACATTGTAGGCGACTATGCTCCTCTTAGAAACCTGCTTTCAGATAAACTTGGCCATGAGTCCGAAAATCCTATTGACGTGCTCAAAGCCTATTGCCGGGATTTACGTAAAGATAATAAGTTTCTTATCATTGCAATTGACGAATTCGGCAAAATTCTCGAGCACGCAGCAAAGCACAATCCTGAGAAGGAACTGTATTTTCTACAGAAATTTGCAGAATTTGTCAATGTTCCTTCCCGCAATATCATCCTGTTGACCACTCTTCATCAAAACTTCGGCACCTATGCCGCCGGACTCACAGACGCCCAACGCAACGAATGGCTTAAGGTTAAGGGTCGGTTCAAAGAGATTGTGTTCGCTGAACCTGTAGAGCAGCTGCTTACCCTCACTGCAAAAAGCCTGAGCACCCGGCACAGGATATCGCAATCAGAGGAAATGCGCTTTAATATGCTCTATGATTTAGGAATACGCACTAAGATTGTATCCGAAAATCTGGACCTTGCCACAGCACAATCATTGTACCCTCNTGACCCTGTGGCTGCCGTTTGTTTGACTTTGGCNATCNAGAGATACNGCCAGAATGAACGTTCCCTGTTTTCGTTTCTTNCTGCCGAANGTGTCGNANCAATCAATGATTTCAACGCCTCCGCGTCAACTACCTATAATGTCGCTATGGTATATGATTACCTGGTTTATCATTTCTATTCCGCCATCTCAGAAACCAACGCTGACTCAATGGGCTGGCGTTCCATATCGGTGGCAATCGAAAGAATAGAGGGTTCCAATCTTGATCATGATACCATCAGGGGCTGCCTTATGCTGATTAAGACCATTGGTCTGATCAATATGTTTTTCAATGGCATCGTCCTTGATAATGATTTTATCATAACTTATGGAGAGAGCGCTTTAGGATTGACTGACACGGGGAATTTGATTAAAACGCTTATCTCGCATCGGGTGGTGAGATTTGCAAGTTACAAGTCGCAGTATATCCTGTACGAAGGTACTAATATAGATATAGAGGATGAATTGTACAAGGCCGCTGCCGTTGTCCCGACACCGGCATTGTCAGTCGAAGAGATATCACCTTTTATTAATCAAAAGGTAGCGGTAGCATCAGCTGCATACTACAACACNGGGACACCACNGTATTTTGAATACCGCATCACCAACGNTNCTGCTANCATCATCCCATCGGGAGATGTTGACGGGATAATACATCTTGTATTTCCNNTTGCTGACATCGAATCCCGGATTGTGGAATTATCCTCAGACTCAAATGCGGGGGCATCTGTGTACGGATATTTCAAAAATACTGATAAGCTGATCAGCCATCTCCATGAAATAAAGAAGCTGCAATACGTTATCGATAATGTCGCTTTCGATGACCGGGTGGCAAAATCGGAACTTGAAAATCAAAAACAGTTTCAAATACGCCAACTGAACGAAGTGGTCAACGCAACCCTGACCTCAGCCTCGGATAATATCATATGGTATTACAGAGGCATACCGCAGAGAGTGGCATCCTTGCGTGATTTCAACAAACTGCTGTCACGTATATGCAATGAGGTGTACTCCAAAACTCCCGTTATCAGAAATGAGCTTTTCAATCGCCAGAAACTTAGTTCGGCTATCTCACTGGCACGCGTAAACCTGCTGGACGCCATGCTGAACCACAGTGATGAGGAGTACTTTGGGATTAAATCCTTTCCCCCGGAGAAAACCATCTACTTCTCTCTGTTTCGTGATTCCGGCATCCATCGTCAAGACGAATATGGCAACTGGTGTCTTGGAGCCCCGACATCGGAAGGTCTGAAGACGATATGGGACGAATCAATCAGATTTATTGAGTCATCGAGCGACAAACCGAAAAAAATCACAGACCTGACCAAGATTCTGAAATCAGCTCCTTATAAGCTCAAACAGGGAGTGATTGATTTCTGGATCCCGATATTCCTCTATATCAACCGTCAGGAGTTCGCCCTGTATAATAATGGGGCTTTCGTCCTTTCTATCAATAAGGAAGTGTTTGAACTGCTGCATAAACGGCTGAATGATTTCACATTGAAATCATTCAAAATTTCCGGAATCAGACTTGAGTTTTTTAAGAGGTACCGCCAATTCCTGCATAAAGATGACTCGGCAGCTGTTTCCTCACAGACATTGATTGAGACTGTGAAGCCATTCTTCCGCTTCTATCGCGGACTGAATGCTTATGCGAAGACCACAAGAAAATTTGACAGCCCGCATACTGCAAAATTCAGAGACATCCTGTCGGATGCCCGGGATCCTGCCAAGACATTTTTTGAGGATCTTCCCGAGGCCTTAGGCTTCAGAGACCTTGAAAATGAGGAGTTCGCCGGACAATATGTTGATTTGATTCATCGCGCGGTAAGAGAATTAAATGACTGCTACGATAACCTGATTGACAGAATTGAAGAAGAAATTACAGGGCATCTCGGCCTGCCCTCCGATTATGCAGAATATAAAGATATTCTTGCAGAAAGATATAAGACCATTGACCCTCGTATACTCACACCTAAGGCCAGAGCCTTCCTTGACAGGATTCTCGCACCGGCAAAGTCAAAACGTGAATTAATTGAGAAGCTGGCAATAGTGATAAATGACCGGCGACTGGATGAGATTAAAGACTCTGAGGAGCCTTTGTTGATCCACCAAATGCTTTACATGCTGAGCAGGCTGGAAAGATACTCAGCTCTGGGAGGTCCCTCTTCTGATGATGCNTCAGAGNCNTTNAANTTTNAAANTGCCTCCAGTAAAGGCGCTTTCTCCAAATCGCAGACATTCAGGATACCGAAAAACAAAATCAGTGAAGTAAACACGACGGTATCGAAGATTGAGTCGCTTCTCACCGAAGATGAAGAACTGAATATCTGCATTCTCCTTAAACTCTTGAACAGCAAAGTCAACTCTTGAACAGCAAAGTCAAATGACACACGTAAGACACGTTTTAGGAATATCGGGCGGCAAAGACAGCGCTGCTCNCGCAATCTATATGNAAGGTAAATATCCCGACCNGCCTATAGAGNATTATAATACTNATACGGGGTGCGAACTGGCTGAGACCGATTTGCTGATCAACCGTCTTGAATCCTATCTCGGAGGAATCCGCCGGCTCCGCGCAGCTGAGGATAGTCCGGAGCCTACACCTTTTGAACACTTCCTGAAAGCAAGCGGCAATTTCCTCCCCTCGCCGCAGCAGCGCTGGTGCACTCAGAAAATGAAACTGGCAGAAATGGAACGGTTCGTGGGAGATGAGCCTGCTGTGTCTTATGTCGGCATTCGTGGCGACGAGGAGCGTGAAGGATACGTTTCAACTAAACCTAATATTCAGGCCATATTCCCTTTCCGCAAAAATATCTGGAGCATTGATGTGATTCNCAATGTGCNTCACAAANATAATATCGGCCGGTTTGCGGAGATATNCCTCCGGCNTGCCCCGGCAGAACTGAGACTTAAGCTAAAAAAAATATTGGACCATCCTTTGACAAAGGANTTCTATTACGGGAAGAAGGCTTATGCTCTGATAGACCTCGATGTGAAGCTCTTCAACAAGGCTGTCTTCGAGTTTCTCAAGGGAACTGACTATCCCGTTGGCAAACTGGAGGAGTTCCCTCTCATCGATAACAATGACGTGCTTGTGAAGGAGGATATTTTCCGCATCCTCGAAAACAGCGGCGTAGGCGTGCCTGCTTACTATACTCCCATCGAATTTGAAGTCGATGGCAAGTCAGGCACATATAGCCGCAGCCGCTCGGGATGCTATTTCTGTTTCTTTCAGCAAAAATTGGAATGGATTTGGCTCTATGAGCAGCACCCGGACCTTTTTGCCAAAGCGATGGAGTTTGAAAAAGACGGATACACGTGGAACCAGAATGAAAGCCTCGCAGACCTCATCAAGCCTGAGCGGATCCGGCAGATTAAGCTGGATGCCATAAAGAAACAGGAAGCTAAGCGGCAGAAAGGCTCCGGCAGGCTGGTTGACCTGTTTGATGACCCGGAAGAGGATAATGACGCCTTCTGCGCTAATTGCTTCATATAATATCAACCGTCATGCTCAAAACAGATGTGACATGGCCTGAGACATTCAGGTATCAAACCAATTCTGAGTGGGAACCCGCAGGTTTTTTCTCAGAGGCTCTGTGCAATGCCACATCCTTTGACCTCATGTTAGGTTTTTTCTCCTCAACCGCCATCAATGTGCTCTCATACGGTTTTGCGTCTTTTATCCATAATGGGGCAAAATGAGAATGATCATCAATGACATTCTCAGCAGCGATGATGCAGCGGCCATAACAATGGCTCACGAGCCCGCAGCGCTGCCATATTTTGACCTCAGCAATCTTGAGGAGCTTTCTTTCACATTAAACAGACGCGATAAGCATTTCTTTGATTGTCTGGCATGGCTCATCCGCAACGACAGAATTGAAATAAAAATAGTGCGCATGACCAACGGATGCGGCATTATGCACACAAAATGCGGCACATTCTCAGATGGAATAAATAAAATAGGGTTTGAAGGCTCGGTCAACTTTTCACTATCTGCATTAATGCACAATAGGGAAAGTCTCGGCGTGTATTGCGACTGGAACGGCATAGCCGACAGCGGACGCATCAAAGGCATCCAGACCTCCTTTGACAAAGCATTTAAAGGCGAAGACACCGACATCGAATTTATCGATGCCTCGGCTCTTAAAGGGTACATATTATCTCACGCAAACCCTAAGCACCTCCGGGACCTTCTTGAGGACGAACACCGCCTCATAGATGATATTGATGCGGACTCCGTTCCTGCTTCAGTGCGAAAAGCTCTGTCAAAAGCAAAAGAGCGAATTAGAGCAGCCATTGACCGCATTAAGGAATCAAAGAAGAACGTTGACCTCTCACCGCGATTTCCCTATCTTTCCGGACCGCGTGACTATCAGAAGACAGCATTTGAAAAATGGAAATCGAATACTCAGAAAGGGCTCTTCGCAATGGCTACCGGCACGGGCAAGACCATCACTTCCTTGAACTGCCTCCTGGAGATATTCAAACGAAGCGGCTATTNTANGGNAATTATTCTGGTCCCGACCATCACGCTCGTTAACCAATGGTCTGANGAATGTAAGAAATTCGGATTCTCACACATAGTCAAGGTGTGTTCAAAAAATCCCAACTGGAGAAAGGAAATAGACGATATTGAGTTTAATGAAAGCCTTGATTCTTCAGGCAGGAAGAATTCATATATCATCATCTGCACTTACGCCTCTTATGCACGTGACAAGGTGTTCAGCAGATTAAACATATTCCCCCGCAAACAATTGCTTCTGATTGCTGACGAGGCACACAATATGGGAGGAGGCAAAATGCTGTCTCGCTTGAAAGAGGTGCCTTATCTGAGAAGAATAGGTTTATCCGCCACTCCGGAAAGACACTATGATGAAGAGGCCACAAAAAAAATAATGACCTTTTTCGGATGTGATGCCTCCTATACATACGAATACTCAATGGCAGAAGCGATTGAGAAAAAGGTTTTGTGCCGGTATAAGTATTATCCGCATATCGTGAAGCTCACGGTGGCCGAGATGGAGGAATATCTCGAGCTGTCACGGAAACTGGCAAAGTACTACATGTATAATCAGGATGTGTTCCGTCCGAAGGATGACGCAGTATTGACATCATTGCTGCTGAAACGGAAAAGCATCATCCACAAGGCCGCTAATAAAAAAGCTGTGTTTCGCGATATCCTTCAAAAAAGATTGACAGAGAAAGGCTCAATCAAATATACTTTGGTCTACGTGCCCGAAGGTAATAAACCAGACGAAGATGCGGATATCTATGACAGCTCGGATATCATGGCTGATGATGCTGACAGCGCGCATCTCATTGATGCGTACACCCGCATAGTCCGTGACCTCAGTCCTACGACCACGGTAAGGCAATTCACCTCCGGCTCTGCTGATCGGGACAAAATTCTGAAAGACTTCGCTGAAGGAAGGCTTGACGTGCTGACCTCCATGAAATGTCTTGATGAAGGCATCGATGTGCCCAGAAGCGAATTGGCTATCTTCTGTGCAAGCACCGGGAATCCCCGGCAGTTCATTCAGCGCCGAGGCCGCGTCCTGCGCACTCATCCTGACAAATACNTGTCCGAAATCCATGNCCTCGTTGTAGCTCCTGANATCTGCGATTCAGAAGACACTTACANTATNGAGCGCAACATGCTGGCTAATGAACTTAAACGAGTTTATGACTTTGCTTCCCTTTCTGAAAATCTTGATGATACTGTCAGTGAGATGGAAGACATCCTGAATTATTATAATCTTTCAATATTCAATGTATGACGGGATATAAGACCAATAAAGACAAAATGCTGAATGCCGTGCTGCTCAATAAGAAATTGATGGAGGCAGGCGAATATGATGAGAGTGACTTCGCTACGTATGACCGGGCGCTTGTTTCCGACAACCCCATCGTCAGNACTGTGGCCAGAATAATCAAAGGCCATGATGACGGCAATTCACCAAAGAATATCTACAATGAGATCACTGATTANCTGAAGAAAACCCTATGAGAATAAANAGTCTTGCAATNAACAATTTCCGAAGCTATTACGGAGAGACCGAGTTCGCTTTTACGGATGGCCTCACTCTCATCATCGGAGATAACGGTGACGGCAAAACCACCTTTTTCGATGCTCTGAAGTGGCTTCTTGACCCCTCTCTTGAGAACGCCGACATAAACTATCTTTCCGAGATGCGTAAATCAGAATTGGAAATAGGTGAAGTGGCAACTGTGTCCGTCAAGATGACTTTCGAGCATAACGGAGAGAAGATGATTGAAAAATCATTTGCCGTGGAGCGCCGGGATGAAAACAGGTTTATCACCCACAGCTTCAGTTTCAAGGGATATGAGAGCGATGGCATCGAAAGAACCCAAGTCAGCGGCAAGCACCTGATAGTGCGTTGCTTCGATTCTTTTATCCAACGTTACAGCATGTTCAAGGGCGAAAGCACCTTAAACGTATTCGACGACCCGGATGCGCTCAAGATGCTGGTGGATAAGCTTTCAGACATCCGCGAGTTTGACGAATACGTCCAGCTGACTGACGAATTTGAAGCCAAATCAAGCACGGCTTACGAAAGAGAGTGCAAAAACGATAAGAAAACCGAAAAGGAGGCGTATTTGCTTGAGAGCAAAAAAACAAAGGTAGACTCAAGAATCGCCCATATCCGTAAGGACATCCGTGAAACGGAAAAAAGAGCGGCGTCATTCACTTCCCAAATTGAGGTGCTGGAACAGAACCAGGAGGCAAGTGAGCGGTACCAGGAGTTGAAAAAACTCATCGCAACCAGAGAAGAGGATGTCTTTAAATTGAGGGGACAGATCAGCGCGCGCAATTTCAACGTCAACCTCCTGGACCGATACTGGATCCTTGCTCCGTTCGGCCCTGTGCTCGAAGAATTCCGAAAAAAGACTTCCGCTTTCAGCAAGGAGAAGCGCACCCTCCAAGACACGTTCATAGCCCAAAAGGCTAAGGAGGAGGGACGCAGTGAAGCATTAAATGAAATTTCCTCTTTGGTTAATGGAGTGGCCCCTCTCCCTTGGTATGCCCCCGACCTGAACTCAATGCAGGAGATGGTGGACGATGAGGTGTGCAAAGTCTGCGGTCGACCCGCTCCCAAGGGCACTGAGGCATACGAATTCATGCTGTCGAAACTGAACGACTTCAAGAAGCACCTGGAAGCAAAACAACATTCAGAGGAGGCCAAGCCGAAGGAAAAGGAACTGTTCGTCAACCGCTATATTGACCGGCTGCACAACCTGAGCATATCTCTCGGGGGAAGCAAAGCACAAGAGATTGCCGAGCNCCCGGGGGAAATCNCAGATGAGATTCAACTGCTTGAGACCCTAAAGCAGAAGCTCGCGCGTGNCGAAGAAAAACTGCAGGNAGCACGTGACGACAAGACACGTCTGCTCATTCAAACAGAGGGAGTGACCGNGGNCCAGCTGGATCTGGATTTCCATAACCTCAAGGGATACTTCGAGCAGAAAAGCAAAGCCGAGGAGAGGCTCGTCGGCCTCCGCGAAGAATTGAAGCAGGCTTTAGAAGACAAACAAACGATCGAGGACAGATATGAGGCTCTCAATCCCGGCAGCAGCATGGCAAAGGTCTATCAGAAGGTGCATGTCATACTGCGCCGTATCGCCGATGCATTCAAAGAGGCCAAAGACTTGAACCTCACCAGATTTCTCGGGGATATACAGGAAAGGGCAAATGAATATCTCGGGCGCCTGAATACTCAGGATTTCCATGGCATCATCAGACTGGTCAGATCCACTCAGGACACGACGGAAATCCGTCTGCTCAGTGCAAACGGGCGCACCATCACAGACCCTTCGGGATCTCAGCTCACCACAATGTATATGTCAGTGCTTTTTGCTATCTCCGACCTTACCAGCGCCAAGCGCGATGAAGACTACCCGCTGATTTTTGATGCCCCTACTTCTTCATTCGGCGGAATGAAAGAGAGCGGCTTCTATAACATCATAGATGGCCTTGAAAAGCAATGCATCATTGTTACCAAAGACTTTCTTGATGACCGCGGACGCATTGATGAAGCAAAAATCAATCAGCTGACATGCACCGTCTACCGCATCAAGAAAGAAGCCGGATTCAATCCGGATGACCTCTCAACAGTGCGTACAGTCTTAACTCCGATAAAATAAGTGACTTTCTATGGAAAATTTATATGACCTGTGGGCCAAACGCAACCCGGAATGGGAAAAACGTTTTGAGGAATCAATCTTCAAGACGTTTGCCGATTACGGCAAGGGAAATAATTCTCTCTCAGCCACAAGAGGCAAGATTTTTGGGGCCGGGTACGAAATATTCATAATTGCCTTCTTCATCGGCCTGTACTTTGACCGAACCCGTGAACTGACTGAGAATAAGGAAGAGAGAAAAACGTGTGGTCAGGCAATACAATACTGGGGCAACATTGAGACTCGTGGCATCCGGCAGACATACGGGGCAATACGTGAATTCATTTTTGCCGCTCTGATAGCAAGGACCGATATTGATTTTATAGCTCTTGATAAGGGAGACCCCGCGGTAACTCCGCGTAAAGTAGTCGAGGCGCTGATTCAGAAAATGGAGGAGTATGCCAACTTCGGCCTCTACTACATGGAAGAGAAGATGGCGGATAATCCTGATTATTTCTTTAGGGATAAAGCATTTCTCCACACTTTTCTTCAGTTTATAACCCCCGAAAAGACCGAAGAGGATTATTGCGGCGAAGACGATAATCTTCCGGAAGATTTATAAGCGCTATCCCTGTATATGGGGCACCTGCTCCAGATGTCTTCACGAGATCTGCGACCAGTCGACGGAACGGGCGAAGCGGCGCCGGAGCTCGCGGTTGAGGATGGCGGCGTCGGGTGCCGGGACCGCCGACGGATTGTCGAGCAGGCGCATGGCTTCAGCCCTGGCCCGCTCCAGTATCTGGCCGTCGCGCGTGAGCGAGGCTACGCGCAGGTTGAAGGCCAGGCCGCTCTGCATGGTGCCCTCCATGTCGCCCGGGCCGCGCAGCTTCATGTCCGCTTCCGAGACGAGGAAGCCGTCGGTAGTCTCGGTCATTATCCCCAGGCGCTTGCGGGTGTCCGCCCCTATGTTGCGCTTGCTCATCAATATGCAGTAGCTTTTGTCTGCGCCGCGCCCTACCCTGCCCCGCAGCTGATGCAGCTGCGAGAGGCCGAACCGCTCGGCGTTCTCTATGACCATCACTGAGGCGTTGGGCACGTTCACACCTACCTCTATGACCGTTGTGGCCACCATAATACGCGCCTCCCCCCTTACGAACAGGTCCATCTGGTGCGCTTTCTCGTCCGGCTTCATCTGCCCGTGGACAAAGGCTATGCGGTGCTTCTGCCCGAACACCTGCCTCACGCGCTCCAGGCCCTCTTCAAGGCTTTTGAGCGATAGTTTCTCATTCTCGTGTATCAACGGATACACGATGTAGGCCTGCCGCCCGGCGTCAAGCTCGCGCATGATGTGTCGGTCCACCTCCATGCGGTTGTCATCATAGCGCAGCCAGGTGTCGATAGGCTTTCGGCCCGGCGGCAGCTGGTCGATTACCGACACCTCCAAATCTCCGTAAACAGTCATGGCGAGCGTGCGCGGTATCGGTGTGGCAGTCATCACGAGCACATGGGGCGGTATCTGCGCTTTGGCCCACATACGGGCGCGCTGGGCCACTCCGAAACGGTGCTGCTCGTCTATCACCACCAGGCCCAAGTCTTTGAATTCCACTGCATCCTCAATCAGAGCATGCGTGCCTACAAGTATGTCGATGCTCCCGTCGAGCAGTCCGGCGTGTATTTCCCGGCGCTCGCGGGTGCGGGTGCTCCCGGTGAGCACACGGACGTTGACTCCTATGGCGTCGCCCCATTCCTTCAGGCTCTGTCCATGCTGGCGGGCAAGAATTTCCGTGGGGGCCATCAGAGCGGCCTGCAGTCCGTTGTCAACGGCCATAAGCATGCTCATGAAGGCCACGAGGGTCTTGCCGCTACCGACATCTCCTTGCAGCAGACGGTTCATCTGGCGGCCGCGCCTCACATCGTCCCTGATTTCGCGAAGCACGCGCTTCTGCGCATCAGTGAGGCTGAAGGGGAGCACGTCCGAATAAAAGGTGTTGAATTTCTCGCCTATGCGTCCCAGGATGCGCCCCGGGGTGTTCTGCGCGCGGCGACGCGCGAAGCGCAGTATGTTTAGCTCAAGATAGAACAGCTCCTCAAACTTCATCCGCTCCGTGGCCCGCTGGAGCGTGCGCACGTCCGGCGGGGAATGCATGGCGGATATTGCCTCGCGCAGAGGCATGAGGTGCAGACGCTCCATCATTTCAGCCGGAAGGGCCTCCTGCAGGTCGTCCATCGCAGGATTGGCGAGCAGCGAGGCCATTATCTTCTGCATCAGCAGCTGCGAGAACCCCCGCTTGCGCAGGGTGTCAGTCAGGGAGTAAATGCCGCGCAGCCCCTCGGCAGGTTTCGCGGGGTCGTAGCTCTCTATCTCGGGATGAGCCATCTGCCACGTGCCCCGGTAATTGGTCGGTTTGCCGAAGATGACATACTCCTGCTCGGTGTTGAGACGCTGGAGCACTCCCGTGATACCTGCGAACCAGGTCACTTCCATNGCGGNGCGTCCGTCGGTGAAGAGGGCCGTGAGCCGTTTCTTNGCCCCTTCGCCCTCTGTGACNAACCGCCGGAACCACCCTCTGATCTGCACGGCAGGCATCTCGGAGCCTGAGAGTTCGCCGATGGCATAGAANTGGGAGCGGTCAATGTGACGGAAGGGGAAATAATAGAGCAGGNCGNGCGGCGTGGCNAGGCCGAGCTCCTTTGAAAGAAGCCCGGCCCTCGTCTCGCCCACACCCTTGAGAAATTTCAGGGTCTCGCGGTCGAGTCGGGATGCCTGCGGATCGCTCGTCTTGGGTTTCATCTCTCTTGCCCGGGTGTCATCCACGCCTCGGCGATAGCGAAATCTCCCGGATTAGTGACTTTGATATTTGCCGGATCCCCTTCGTAGAGCGCTATGGGGTGATGGGGCTCTACGATTGAGGCGTCATCGGTGTATGTCCTTCCCGGCTCGCGCTTGGCGAAACAGTCAAGAATAAGGCTGAGCCGGAACACCTGCGGTGTCTGCACGGCGACATATTCCGAGCGGTCAACGCTCCGGCTGGCGCCGGGAGCATCTTTGCGTCCGGGCTCCACGCGCCTCAGCGAATCGGTGACAGCCACGGCCGGCACAGCCGTGCCATATTGCCCGGCAGCGTGCCATCCCCGTCTGATAAGCGCGGGACTCACGCAGCAGCGGGCGCCGTCATGTATCGCCACAAGGTCCTCCTCGCCCGGAGCTTCGATTGCCGCCAGGGCATTGGCCACTGACTCCACACGGTCGCGGCCTCCCGGGACCACGAGGCAGTCATGCCGATCTTGCTCCGGCATAGCCGCGGCCAGGCCCTCCCAATAGGACTTCCAGTCGGGATGGACCACGACAATGAACTTCGTGGCGGGGTCAGCTTCATGAAATGCGCGGAGCGACCACCATAACAGCGGCCGCCCTGCGATTTGATGAAACTGCTTGGGCACCCGGCCTCCGGCGCGGCTGCCGGTGCCTCCGGCGAGTATCACGGCATACTTCATCTTGCTGCCGCGTGAGATCACATGTTCATGCCGCCGTCAACCTGTATCACCTGGCCGGTGACATAGCTCGACATGTCGGAAGCGAGGAACACGGCTACGTCTGCGATATCCTCGGGCTTGCCTCCGCGGCGCAGAGGTATCTTCTTGCACCAGTCGGCGCGCACCTCCTCGGGGAGGGCGGCAGTCATGGCAGTCTCGATAAATCCGGGAGCAATGGCATTGGCGCGTATGCCGCGCGAGCCCACCTCCTGGGCGATGCTCTTGGCCAGGGCGATCAGGCCGGCCTTGGAGGCGGCATAGTTGGCCTGGCCGGCGTTGCCGTGCACGCCTACGACGCTGGCCATGTTGATGATCGAGCCGGAGCGCTGGCGCATCATGATGGGCAGGCAGGCATGGATGAAGTTGAAGGCGCTCTTGAGATTCACGTTGATCACAGCGTCCCACTGGCCTTCGCTCATGCGCATCATCAGACCATCCTTGGTGATTCCGGCATTGTTGACCAGCACGTCGATGCGGCCGAAGTCGTTCTTCACCTGCTCAACCACTTCTGCTGTCTGAGCGAAATCAGCCGCATTGGATGCGTAGCCTTTGCATTTCACCCCGAGAGCCTCGATTTCAGCCTGCGTTGCCAGACCGTTCTCATCAATCACGAGGTCTGTGAATGCTATGTCGGCGCCCTCTTGGGCGAATTTCAGGGCAAGGGCCTTGCCGATGCCGCGAGCGGCTCCGGTGATAAGAGCCGTCTTTCCTTCGAGAAGTTTCATATTCAGATACTTAAGATTGTTTTAATGATTGAATAATTGGACCCCTGAGACAAAAATGCTTATGAGCCGGATCCTAAATGAGTTCGCAGCCTCCTCCGGGACCTTACATCTCCACTATGAAGGCCCCGCAGCTGTAACCGCCTCCGAAAACCATCAGGGCCACTTTGTCGCCCTTCTGGAAACTATCCTCGTTTTGCGCCAGGACAATCGCGGCGGAAGCGGAGCCGGTATTGCCCAGAGACTCGATATTGTTGAGGAAACGGTCCATCGGCAGGTCGAGCATGTGGGCCACCTGGGCCACTATGCGCTTATTGGCCTGGTGGGTGATGAGCTTGCTCATCTCGTTGACCTGCAGGCCGGTCTTGCCTAAGACATCGCGCAGGGCGTATATCATGTAGCGGCAGGCATTGAGGAACACATCGCGGCCGTCAGGCATGGTGATGCCCTCCTCCTTGGGGCGCAGCTTGACACCTCCCGTCCCTTTGCCGACCTGGCCGAGCCCCTCCGTAGAGACTGCCAATACCTTGTGGTCGCTTTCCGCCGCCTTATCAGCGCTCAGGAAACACGCCACGGCGCCGTCGCCCCACAGATGGCCCGACTTGGGATCAGCCTCATTGCTGTAATAGGAATTCTGCTCGCTGCATATCAGCAGAGCCTTGCGGGACATTCCGGCCTTGAAGAAAGCCTCTATGATCTCCAGGCCGTTGATAAAGGAGGAGCAGGCCGATGTCACGGCAAAGGCCTTCGCTCCGGTCACATCCCACTTGCGCTGCACCTCATGGGCTACCGAGGCCACTGTGTCATATATGCAATAGCCGGCCGCCACAATCAGATCCACATCCTTGATGGGATACGGACACTTCTTCGAGGCCAGGTCGACAGCATCAAAGGCCATTGTGTTCACGTTCTCGTCAGCAGCACACCGGCTGCGGGTGAGGATGCCCGTGCGCTGCTCGATCCAGTCAGGCGTCAGCCCGTTGACCTTCTCAAAGTATGCGTTGGAAATCCGTGCCTCGGGTATGTAGTGTCCGATTGCGTTTATATACATAAGCGTGGTTTATAGATGTCAGTTAGTTAGATTATCATCGGGAGCCCCCGGCTCCCTGCGCTCTCTTCTGTGCGTCTCAAGTTTCGGGCCTGCGCACTATCCCGTGGAGAAGGATGTCTGTGACGCAGTTCTTGAGCGTCTCCTTTGTAATGCCGTTTTCAGTGAGATTGTCGCGTATGAAGGGAACATCCAGACCCTGTATGGTCTGGGAAATGATCACCGCCATGCCCGGCGGATCATCAATATCAAAGACTCCTGCCCTCACCCCCTCATCGAGGATGGCCCGTATCAGAGCCACCTCCTTTTTGGAGAGTATCTTGCGCGCGCGGTCCACCTTGCGCACATCACGGAAGAATCCGGCCCTGAGAGATCCGTTGCGCGAGACCACCTCCTTCATTGCCTCGAATCGCACCGCCACATACTGCCTGAGCTTCTCCTCAGCCGGCACCGGCTTGGCTACAATAAGCCTCAGCTTCGACAACACCTGGTCCGTCTCGCGCTCAATGACGGCATTGAAGATATCGCGCTTGCTCTTGAAATATGTGTAGATAGTGCGCCTCCCCTTGTCTGAAGCGGAGGCGATGTCATTCATTGTGGTATTCTCCACCCCCTTGCGGGCGAACAACTGCCGGGCAACCTCTATGAATTTGTCTCGGGTCTTGGATACCATATCTGCACACTTGAGCGATTTGTGAGCAAAATTACTAAATTCTCTGCAATTACCCAACTTTATATCCCATTTTCTTTATCCCTTCTACTAAAATCGCCTCCATTATTCCTAACTGCCCCTCCTTCCTGTCACTAAAGAAGCCATGCCAATCCCTTAAATCGCCTCCCCTCTCGCCCCAAAATAGCACCCATTTTCACCCGAAAAACAGCAAAAACCGGCTCTTTAACATATTTTAGCAAAAATAATCCCCGAAAAACTTGCACAGTCCCCGAAATGGTATTAACTTTGCACTCGAAATCACACCGCGGGGTGGAGCAGTGGTAGCTCGTTGGGCTCATAACCCAAAGGTCGTAGGTTNGANTCCTGCCCCCGCCACTAACAGANAANNNGCTNTTCCNTTAGGGAAAGCGCCTTTTTCATTTCATACACCATGGAAATAGTCTACGAAGACAATCATATCATCATAGTCAATAAGGAGGCGGGCGAGATTGTGCAGGGCGACCGCACAGGCGACACCCCGCTGTCAGATAAGATCAAGGCGTTCATCAAGGAGCGCGATAACAAGCCCGGGAATGTCTTCTGCGGCGTGGTGCACCGCATAGACCGCCCCGTGTCGGGTCTTGTCATATTTGCCAAGACCTCCAAGGCCCTGGCCCGGCTCAACGAGATGCTGCGCAAGGGAGAGATCCACAAGACCTACTGGGCGCTCGTCGAGGGGCATCGCCAAGTCCCCGCCGACACCCTCCGGCATTGGCTACAAAGCGACGGACGGCTAAACAAGACCCGCATCGTGCGCGCCGATGCCCCGGAGGCCAAGGAGGCCGAGCTCTCCTACACCACCGTGGCGCAAGGAGACCGGTACACGCTGCTGGAAGTCGACCTCAAGACAGGGCGCAAGCATCAGATACGCGCCCAGCTCGCAGGCACCGGCACGCCCATCAAGGGCGATTTGAAATATGGCGCGCGCCGCTCGAATCCCGGTGGAGGCATCTCGCTGCTCGCGCGCCGCATCGCCTTCACACATCCCGTCTCCAAAAAGGAGATATGCGTCGAGGCTCCTCCCCGGCCAGACATGCTGAAGCTCCTCCCCGGCCAGACATGCTGAACCTCCTCCCCTGGCAACCGGACATGCTGAGACTGCGCCCCGGCAGCCGGACTGATCGCGAGCGGCCATAAGCCCTTCGGATACTTCATGATTTATCATGATTATTCATGTTTTATCATGTTTTATCATGTTTTATCATGATTTCTCATGTTTTATCATGATTTCTCATGATAAATCTTGTCATATCATGATTATTGGCAGTCCCGGGTTGCCACGCTCTATTTCCGGGGCGCCCGTCGGCTTTTTCCGGGGCTGCGGCCGGCTTTTCTTCGGATGCCGTCGGTAGGGGCGCGCAGAGTTGCTATCCTTTGGTCATCGGGCGCAGGCCGTCACATCTGGGATAGTCGCTGCATCCCCAGAATTCGCGGCCTTGCATCTGTCCTTTGTTCTGCATGCGACGCAGCATCGGCTTGCCGCATTTGGGACACGCCGGGGCTCCTGCGACATGTTGGCGGCGCGCCTCGAGGCGCTCGGCTGTCATGTTCTCGGTGAACCCTCCCTTCGCCTTAAACTGCCTCAGCAGTTCGCGCATCTGAGATTCCAGCATCTTGTTGACTCTCGTGCACAGGATGAGCATGGCGTTGGCGGCAATCTCCGGATTTGGATTCGCAATCCAAGGGTCATATTTGGCCTTTTGAGNCAAAATATGGAGAGCGGCATCATGAAGCAGACTGTTGGAATAATGCGGCGTATCAAGCTCGATTCTCCATATTGCCTCGCGCCCCGGGTGGCCAATGGCCCAGATGTCCGCTTTGCGGCGAAGCAGGAAGTTGAAGAAATCTCCCTGCACCTCGTCAATGCTCGCCCTCGCCACATCCAGAAGCCGCATCTCCGTTTCAATCGAAGTCGAGTGTCTGGCGGTGCCCTCGGCTATGTTGGCCACTCCGCAACGGGCCGCAAGCACCATCTGGTCGTAGAGACGGCGGCATGGGTCCATCCGGTAGTCCACGAAGCGGTCGCAGAAGTCCTGCGTGCCAAGCTGGATGATATTGGCAAGAATCCACGAGTTGAGTATGAAATATGACTGGGAGAATCTGATTTCTACGCCCATTGCTTTTAATTTTAAGGATTAGGATTTGGATTAGATTGCTCATGATTATTCATGTTTTATCATGATTATTCATGATTATTCATGATTATTCATGATTTATCATGATTATTCATGTTTTATCATGATTATTCATGTTTTATCATGATTATTCATGTTTTATCATNATTATTCATGATTTATCATGTCTAATCTTGAGGATTAGAGGGGGGGGGCGCTGCCGGCGGCTACGAGGGGAGGACGCCGGCCGGCGGCCTTCGCGTGGTGTGTCAGCGGAGGCGCTCGAGGAGCTCTACAGGCGTGGCGTTGCGCATTAGCACTGTTCCGTCGGAGCCAAGCAGACACAGCGTGGGCGTGCGCCTGACTGAATATGCGTCTTCATCCGGGTCGGCGCTCATGGCAATGCGCCACTCCGAAGGCCACTGCAGTGCATCCTTGCGCCACGCTGCTTCGTCATCACCCACGTATATGGCGGTTACGCCCAGTTCCCCGCGACTTATTTTAAGCCCCATCCCCGGGTCGGAGGCCAGCGCGGCCATGAAATCCCGGCAGTCGCTGCATCCGGGAGAGTAAAACACTATCACTGTCTCGCCAGCCGGATTCAAGGTCTGATACAATGTGGTCCGTTCCGCAGGAATTTCCCCGGGGGCTGCACTTCCCGTTTGCATGCCCCCTTTCGAGTTTGAGGCAGTCGCAGGCTGATTTTTGGCCTCCCCTTTCGAGTTTGAGGCGGTCGCAGGCTGCATTTTGGCCT
>WFLX010311857.1_pt1 | contig 20584 bp, 17 predicted proteins | sample 4967041 | NCBI WGS metagenome assembly WFLX01 (sample SAMN12857096, study PRJNA449069) | gut metagenome | isolation source: stool from male and female vole | host: Microtus ochrogaster | place: USA:Florida | collected 2017
CGGAGTCCCCGACATCGGTTGACCGATGTCGGGGACTCCGCCTGGTCGATGTCGGAGACATCGATTTAGGGACACAAAAAGAGTGAATCAACCAAACAAGTTCTTCACCATCACGTCTTGGCAAGGAACGTGCTCCCAAGCGAATCGGGGAAGGAGTTCGCTTGCAGTGATGGCTTCGGGCAAAGGAAGCAACCCTGCTATATATGCAAGCTGACCAATGAGCTGGGGGGCGGTGTAACGTTGGCGAAGCGACTCCATGTCGAGGCTTTGGTCACGCTTAGAGAGGCGCTGTCCCTGAGCATTGCAGAGGAGGGGAAGATGGACAAACTGCGGAGCAGGGAAACCAAGCAGACGAGCCACATAGAGCTGCTGAGGAGATGACAAAAGCAGGTCGCGACCACGTACCACTTCGGTCACACCCATCAACGCATCATCAATGACCACCACCAGCTGATATGCCCATGCCCCGTCTTTACGGCGGATGATGAAGTCGCCCACCTGCTGAGCAAGATTGACGCTGTGAGTGCCATAGTGCCCGTCGGTGAAGCGCATCTCCTCGTCGGGCACAATGAGGCGTGTGGCTGCGGCACGCCCCGACTGCGGAGGCAGATGGCGGCATGTGCCTTGATACACCACCCGCCCGTCGCTCTCGTGCGGTGCCTGTGCAGCCAAGAGGTCGGAACGAGTGCAGTAGCACGGATATGTAAGCNCTTGTTGTTTCANCCNTTCAAANTAGCATTCGTATATCTCTGAACGCTGGCTCTNATACACAGGCNCTCCATCCCATNCCAAGCCAAGCCACATTAAATCGTCCATCAGCCAGTCAGCATACTCCTGCCGCGAACGCCCTGTGTCAATGTCCTCTATGCGCAACAGCCACCGCCCCTGCTTGCTCTTAGCCGAAAGCCAAGAGAGCAGCGCACAAAAGATGTTACCCAAGTGCATGCGCCCTGTCGGCGAAGGCGCAAAACGCCCTACAGAAGAGGGAACGTCCATATCTATGTTCTTGTTCTGCATCTTAATACAGCTTCACAATCTCTTCCAAGTATTGCTTGTCCACCTCGTCAAATGTGCCCAAGTCCTTGCTGTCGATGTCCAACACCGCCACCACTTCCCCATCCTGCCACACAGGCACCACTATCTCGCTTTGGCTCAAACTCGAACAAGCGATATGCCCAGGGAAGGCATTCACATCGGGCACAATCATGGTCTCGCCCCGTGCCCACGCCGTGCCACACACGCCTTTCCCCTTCCTGATGCGCGTACAAGCCAGCGGACCTTGGAAAGGACCGAGGACAAGCTCCCCGTCCTTGACCCTGTAAAAGCCAGTCCACCAGAAGCCGAACGTCTCATGCAGCATGCTCGCCACATTCGCCATGTTCGCTATTCCGTCCGTTTCACCTTCCACCACCGCCTTGACCTGCGGCAACAGCTCTCTGTACTTCTCTTCCTTCGAGCCTCTTGATATCATCAATTCTTCCGCCATCTTTTCATTGATTTGTTTGATTTGCAAAGGTATGAAAAAAAACNTCCCTCTCCTAACTCCCGTGTNCTAACTTTTTGTTNCCTTNNCNNCCAAAACCNTTAANGNGCATGNANATAACGGTTATCGNGCCTGTCAAGNACAGACGTGAACATATCNGNAAGACGCTTGNCTCCATCATGAAAGGAAGCATGCTTCCCAAAGAGGTCATCATTGTGGACAACGAGAGCACGGACGGAACATACCAATTCTGCGAGCAGTACATTAAAAGCCGTCCGAACATGACACTGCTGAGAGAAACGTTCCCTGGTGCAGCCGCTGCACGCAACAAGGGGCTCAAGTCATGCAAGACGGAATGGGTGTATTTCTTTGACAGCAACGACTTGTTTGACTACAACTTCATTTCGACGTTTCACAAAGCGGAAGTGGATGACTATGATGTGATTGCAGTGCCGACAAAGGTCACGAACGGACATAAAGAATGGGTGTGCCCGTTCATCCCTTCGGAAGACCCACGCGTGCAGCTGTTAGGCAACGTTCTTTCCACCTCAAACATGCTATTGCGCACATCTTACCTCAAGGACATCGGGGCATGGAATCCAGCATGCCGCATCTGGGAGGATTGGGAACTGGGACTGCGCATCATGCTGCACCAGCCCAAGATTCTGTGGTACACCCAACACGCCTTCCACACGCTTCGTGCCCGCGGAGAAAACGCCAAAGGAAGCTGTTGCTCCATGAACTACAAGCAACTACTGCGCACCATGACCGCAGTTGTCAACAACTTGCATTCATCAATCATACAGCCCCTTTCCACCTATCACACGCAGCATCTCGCCTGTCTGTACCCTCATTTAGACTTGCTGATGTACCCTCTCTATCTGCGCATCAACATTTTGTTGGGCAGGCTACAGAGAGAGAAGATTACAGGTCAATGCCAAAAGTACAAGATGGCAGCTAAGGCTGTCACCATTTTCCGCAATGACAACTTCGCCCCCACGTTCATACAACGCATGATAGGTAACAGCCTGCGCATCTACACATTGCTGGGCGGTCAAGGAGCATGGCGTATCGCTTTGAAAGAATCATTGCGAAAACAACCCAGACACAAGAGGAAAAGAAATGCCTAAAGGGTGAAAGAAAAGCCACCCTTAGGTATACACAGCAACCTTATTGAGTATTGTAACGTCAGCAGCTTTCCCGTTTCATCGCCTTGCGCAATCATCGGGAAAGCATACTAAGCAAAGTCAATAGCGCACAACCTTAATATAACGGAACGTTTATGTCGAACACAAGTTCGGCATCTTTCAAGCGTGGGTGATGAGCATCCTTCTCTGACAGGATGCGGTTCTCTGTCGGCACCTGCCAGTCAATGCCGAGGTCGGGGTCATCCCACGCAATGGCTCCCTCACTCTGGGGAGCATAATAATTGTCGCATTTATACTGGAACACCGCTTCGTCGCTCAACACGGCAAAGCCATGAGCGAAACCACGCGGCACAAAGAACTGACGGTGATTCTCTTCCGTCAACACCACCGACACATGCTTGCCAAACGTCGGGCTACCCTTGCGGATGTCAACCGCAACATCAAGCACCGCTCCCTTCACCACACGCACCAACTTCGACTGCGTGAATGGAGGCTTCTGGAAATGCAATCCACGCACCACACCAGCGACAGAACGACTTTCGTTGTCCTGTACAAACACGGTCTTGCACACTTTCTCCTCGAACTCGCGCTGCGAATACGACTCAAAGAAATAGCCTCTGGCATCGCCAAACAACTTTGGCTCAAGAATCTTCACACCTTCTATCTCGGTGTCTATCACATGAATCATAATGCTTCTTTATGTATTTCTTGCAAAGTTAAGGAAAAACTCCTAACNCCNAACTCCNAACTCTNAACTTTTTTCTACCTTTGCACAAATTTCATAGACACATGAGCAACAAAGTAGTTATTTCAACAGACATTACACACACGCTGGCGGAGGCTGTAGCAGAAGTGCAGCACGACAAGTTGTTTCTGCTGATGGATGAAACCACGCAACAGCTGTGCCTGCCTGTTGTGAAGGATATTCCCTGCCTCAAAGAGGCTGCGCACATCATCATTGGTTCCACCGACACCCACAAGACACTGGACACGCTGGCTAAGGTGTGGACCGAGTTAGGCTGTGGCGGAGGCACACGCCNCTCNCTCATGGTGAACNTCGGCGGCNGCATGGTGACCGACNTGGGCGGTTTTGCAGCCAGCACCTTCAAGCGCGGCATCAAATACATCAACGTGCCCACCACACTCCTGAGCATGGTGGATGCCAGCGTAGGCGGCAAGACAGGTATCAACTTCAATGGTTTGAAGAACGAAATCGGCGTGTTCAACGCCCCCGAGACGGTGATTCTCGACACGGAGTTCTTGAAGACGCTCGACCACGAGAACATCCTTTCCGGCNATGCCGAAATGCTGAAGCATNGNNTCATATCCAACGACCAGAACTTTACCGAGCTGCTCAACTTCGACTTAGACCATGTGGATTACCTGCACCTTGGGGAGATGGTCGGCACCTCTGTCGCCATCAAGGAACGCATCGTGGCGGAAGACCCACTGGAGCACGGCATTCGCAAGGCCTTGAACCTCGGACACACAGCCGGTCATGCGTTTGAGAGCTGGGCACTCAGCCGCAAGCCCTACCTGCATGGCTATGCCGTGGCATGGGGACTCATCTGCGAACTGTATCTTTCGTGCATCAAGACAAGTTTCCCGACGGACAAGATGCGTCAAACCGTCCGCTTCATCAAGGAGAACTACGGCACACTGCCCGTCACTTGCGACGACTACGAGGAACTCTACAACTACATGACGCACGACAAGAAGAACACGGCCGGCATCATCAACTTCACGCTGCTTGGCAACATTGGTGACATCCGCATCAACCAAACAGCGACGAAGGAGGAAATCTTCGAGATGCTGGACTTCTTCCGAGAGGGCTAAGCTAAAAGGCTAAAAACCAAATGGGGGGCTTTGTGTAAAGCCCCCCATTTTTTGTATATCAACCATTCTACTTCACGATGACGAAACCGCCTTGGTCAGCCATGGTCACGCTGACTGCCTGAGGGTTGCCCACCTTGAACGCAGACTTCTGAGGCTCACGGTCCTTGAGGTTATCGCTGTAAAGGGTTGCTTGGTCACCCTTCTGCAGCATGGGCAGATTGAGCTTCAGCTTGAGCGGAGCACCAGTGGCGTTGTTGCCAGCAATGTACCATGTGTTGCCCGAACGGCGAGCGAGAACGCAGTACTTGCCCGGGTATCCGTCAATGAAGACAGTCTCATCCCATGTGGTAGGCACATCACGCAGGAAGTCCATGCTGACGGCTGGTGCAGGCGCACCTTTCTCGTTAGGTTTCAAGTCCTTGGTCGCCTCTGTGGGAAGGTTCTCAGGAGTGATGGCAAAGTTCTGAATGGGATTCTGGAAGAGCACACAGGTAGCCAGTTCGTGGCAGTCGGTCGTGCGACGCGTGTTGCCCCCCGTGTTGCCTCGGTTGAGATGACGGTTCATGAAACAACCGCCAAACTCCATGCAGCCGATGGTGTTGCGGATGAAGGGGTGCGTGGCAGCATCCTTCGCCTCCTTGTCGGCAGCACTTTGGGTAAAGTAGATGTTCTCCGATGCCAACACCGCCTCGCTACCTACATAGTTGGGATACATACGCTCCCATCCACGAGGTATGGTACAGCCGTGGAAGATGACCATGATGCCCGCATCGTCGGCATCGCTCAGGATCTGTTCGTAAAGGCGCATCGTCTCCTGCTTGTCGCCACCGAAGAAATCCACCTTGATACCCTTCACGCCAATCTCATTCATCCAGCGCATATACTGCTTGCGCACGATAGGGTCGCTCATGATGTTGATGGGACCCTGCTCAATGTCGTTCCACCAGCCGCTGGAGCTGTACCACAGGAACACATCCACACCTTGGCTCTGCGCATACTTCACCAGTTGCGTCATCTTCTCCTTGCCGATATTGGTGTCCCACCAGTTGTCGATGAGCACATACTGGAAGCCCATGTCCTTGGCAAGCTGGATGTATTTCACCTGGTCGTCCCAGCAGATGGAGTTGTCCTGCCACACAATCCAGCTCCAAGTGCCCTTGCCATACCGATAGTCATGCGCGGTCTCGTAGCGCGGCTCCACATAGTCCCAAAGAACCGTGGTCTCCACGATAGGCTTCAGCGAAGTGCCCACCGTGATGGTGCGCCACGGCGTGATGCCCGGCAACGCAAAAGCAGGCTCCACCGTGCCGTTTCCGTTATTCTCCTCTGCCATCGGGAACTCCACCGTGTAGAGACCATCACCCTTCATGTCGGAGAGACGCGAAGCGCAATAGCGAGAATCCACACCTGTTTCGGAAATCAGCGCCCATGCCTCCTTGCCGTTCTTGTCAGCCGCATTCACATGGAACAGGCATGGGAACGTATATCCGTGCCCATACTGGCTCTTCTTATCCATCGGCTCGTCATAACCATAGACCTCCTCATAGCTGGGCTTCGTGCCCTTCCAGCCAATCATGGCATCCGACTGAGGAGTCAGGAATGTGGTCGTCTGGCTGGGGAAGTCAAAGCCCGTGGCCTCCTTCATGATGCGCACCGAGAACTTCTTCCCGTTGGCACGGCTGGGATGGTTGGGGATGGCATAGCGGAAAGCCACATCGTTGTTCGACACACGGAAGTCCACATCGTAAGGATACCCTTGCGCGTTTTTCAGCGTCACCACCAGCTGGTTGGCATCCACATGCACATGGCTCATCTTGCTCACGCGCAGGTCGTAGTTGAACTCCAAATGTCCCTCGCGCTTAGCCACAAACGCAACATCCTGCGCAAAGTCGCCATGGTCTGCCACAAAGCCCAGCGGACTCGCGTCCAACACCTGCACACCGTCATAGACGACCTCATAGACAGGTTTGCCACTTTGCACATCCACATTCACTTGCAGTTTGCCGTCAGGGCTGGCGACACTGGCCATCTGGGCCGACACGCTCTGCGATGCCAGCACAGCCGATAGAAATAAAAGTCTTTTCTTCATGTTATAATNGGTTTTAGTGNTTTCCCTTCGTTACNTTTTCGCCTCNTCTNCTTATTCATAAGTTATGAACAATNATTCCAAAGTTATGAATTATTGTTNACNAGTTATGAATTATTGTTCGCAACTTATGAACAACNACGACGGGCGGTGTCCCCTCACTCCGATTCGCCCACCACAGCAGGAGCTTCGTTGGCACACTCGGTTGTGTCGGACAGCGGCTTGTCCTGCAAACGGTCGCGCCATGCCTCCAGACCCTTCATGGCGATTTCAATCGCCTTGTCCATAGAGCACTCCAACGTGCCGCCAGCCGCATTCTTGTGACCACCACCGTTGAAGAACTCAGCGCAAAACTCGTTGCAGGGGAAATCATCCACCGAACGGGTCGATACGCGGATAAGCGGCTTCTCCGTGTCCTCCCTCAGAGCAATGCTCAACTTGTGCCCCTTGATTTGCAGCGGCATGTTCACGATACCCTCCATGTCGCCCTTCAGATAGTGGAACTGCGCCAGCTCCTCCTTGCGGATGGCAAAGAGCGAGGCGTGAAGGTCGGAGAAGATTTGCAGCTTCTCATAGAGCATATAGCCAATCAACCTCAGTCGGTCGGGCGAGAAGTTGTTCTGAATGCAGCGGTTGATGCGGTCCTTGTCAATGCCCCGTTTCAGCAGTTCGCTGATGATGATGAAGAGGTCGGGGTCATTGCTGTTGAACGAGAAAAAGCCCGTGTCGGTAGCCATGCCAGCGTAGAGGTCCTCAGCCGCCGCCACCGTCAGCTTGTCCGTCTCGCCCANTGCGTCGAACAGACGGNAAAGNANTTCGCAGGTGCTGCTCAGTTCAGGATGAGATATGATATGGGCAAACTGCCGATGCACAGGGTCCAGATGGTGGTCGATGAGCAGACGCTTGCAGTGCATCTTGCAGATGGCAGCCCCCAGCTCGTCGATGCGACGCATATCGTTGAAGTCGAGGCAGCAGATGAGGTCAGCCATCTTCAACGCCGTGTAGGCAGATGCCTTCTGACGGTCGAAGCGCACAATCTTGTCAGCATCCTTCATCCAGTGCAGGAAATCAGGGAAATAGTTCGGCACAATGACCGTCACGTTCTTCCCCCTCCGCTTCAAGTATTCATACAGCCCCAGCGACGAGCCGATGGCATCGCCGTCGGGCGAGGTGTGGCACACGATGACCACATTCCTGCACTCCGCAAAGTCTTTCTTCGCCACAGCCACTTCCTGCGGCGTAATCAATCTCTTCAGCATATATCCCTNCAATCTATTTTTTTTGCAAAGATATGACCTTTTTCCGCATGNACGGCAAAAACAAGGCAAAAACGACAAAAAAGAAGAGCATCTTCCCCGCCTTGAGGTACGAAACAGCACAGAAAGAAAGAAAAAAGCGGTGAATGCGTGTGATTTACAGAAAAAATCACTACATTTGCGAAAACTTACACCGTAAGAACGTATATTTCCATGAATCATATCAAGTTTTACATATTAGCATTCCTTGTTCTGCTCACCCTGCCAACCAGCGCACAAACCATTGCCGAGTTGGAACAAGAGATATACCAATACGAAGCCTCTGAAGATGAAGAGAAACTGATGGAGGCGACCGAACGACTGAAAGACAAAGCACAACTGGAAGGCAACGAGCGCATGTTCTACAAGGCATGGGGCTACAAAGCACTATACACCGCCAAAAACATGCACCGCAACCGANGTCTCACCATGGTCAAGGACATGATGGACTATGCCACCCAGCACAACCACAAATATGGCATCTATTACAGCACCGTGATGACAGCCAGCATCCTCAGCCGCATGGGCGACTATGACGATGCCGAGCAAAACTATAAGGATGCCATCAAGTACCTGCGCAAACACTTCCCAAACGAGAGCGCGGCCAGCCCCTACATTGACTTGGGCANCATCTACCACCTCTATTACCGCGACCGCGCCAAGAGCCAGCTCATGCTCGACAACGCCCTCAAAGAACCCAACATCACCCCACTCCAGAAACTCGAAGTCTATTCCATCAAGTGCATGCAGGTGGTATCCCCATCCGACTACATAGCCGTGCGGCACAGCGAGGAAGAAGTGGCTGAGTTCAAACGGCTCTATGCCGAGCGAGAGAAGCTCAAGAAGGTAGTAGGTCGCGACGACACACGAGGACCAACCATCGAAGTCTGGCAGTGCATCTTCGACGAAAACTATGACGAAGCGCTCAAACGCTGCGAGAAACTGAAAAAGAAGCCAACCACCTACTACCCCCTGATGTGCCACATCCATCTGGCAAAAGGGGACTATAAGCAAGCCTACATATACAACAAACGCTACCAAAACTACAACGACTCGGTTATCCGTGCCAACAACTCGCACCTGATGACCGAAATCACAGCTTCGCTGGACTTGGCACGGGCAAAAAACGAAGCCCACGAACTGGAGCTACAAAACCAGCANCTGCTTANCGAACACTTGNAACATAANCTGGNAGTGGAAACGGNANAGAAGGANACCCACAAGCTGNAAGTACAGAACCAGCAGCNGAGGNACGAGCAACTNGAGCATCAGCTGACACTGACGAAATNGAAAGCAGAAGCGAGGAAAATGGAACTGGAACGCAACACCATCCAAAAGGAAAACGACAGTTTGGAAGCCCAAGCTTATATAGAAATGATTGAGAACAGAGAGCATATCCACCACACCTACGTGGCGGCGGGTAGCGCATTGGCTGCACTCACCATCATCAGCATGTTCTTCTTCCTCTACCGTCGCAAGCAGCAGATGGAGCAGCTGGAATCCATCAACACCCAATTACGCACATCCAAACAGACAGAAGCCAAAGCCCGACAACAAGCTGAAATGGCACTGACCACCAAACGGCTATTTCTCAACAACATATCCCACGAGATGCGCACACCGCTCAACGCTATCTTTGGCTTCACACAGATACTCACCATGCCAGGCATGGACGTGTCGGACGAGGAGAAAGCCGAGCTAAGCCGATACATCAACGAGAACACCCAACTGCTGACTAACATCGTGGACAAGATGATTTACCTCTCCCACTATCAATGTCTCGAAGAGCTTGACATGGAAGACAGTGTCCCCATCAACGCGTTCTGCCAGGCGCGCATGACCATCATCCCACAGCGTCCCGAACAACTCAAACTCGTGTTCAACAGCGAGCTGCCCGACAACTTTGAGATAATAACCAATATNAAAGCCATGGAGCGTCTNCTCGACTACCTGCTTGACAATGCAGGCAAGTTCACCCTNCATGGCTCTATNACTCTCAGTCTTAGTCGCACAAAGGAGAACCGCCTCATCATCAGCATCACCGACACTGGTCCCGGTATCCCTCCTGACGCACAAGACACCGTCTTCGATTTATTTACCGATACTGACAATGCCGTCAAAGCCACAGGCATGGGACTCTGCACCTGTCGCAACATCTGCCGACTCATGGGTGGCACCATCAGCGTTGACAAGAACTACACCGACGGATGCCGTATCATAGTGAATATCCCCATCAAGCAAAAGAATGAAAAAGTAAAAACCTCTAAAACTCAATGGAAGAACAGAACAATACACAAGCGGCGCAACCCGCACAGCGCAGCCACACCAGCCTCATCATCGGCATCGCTGTAGCTGTCATCGCCGTCGTCATGGCCGTGGTGGGCTATTACTACCTCTACGCCCGTCCTCTTCAGCAGGAGAACNAANAGCTGAAAGAGTTAGCCGAACTGNAGAAGNAGGAGATGNAGAGNCAATACAAAGACTTCGACGTGCAGTATGAGATGCTCCAGAGCCAACTCAGCAATGACAGCCTCATCGCGCAGATAGAAGAGGAACGCCGCCATACCCAGCAGCTCCTTGAAGAGCTGGAACGCACAAAAGCCACCGATGCCCGCGAAATCATGCGGCTCAAAGCAGAAATCGCCTCACTCCGCAAGGTGTTGCAAAGCTACATCATGCAGGTCGATTCGCTGGGACGGCTCAACCAGTCGCTCAGCGAGGAGAACACGCATATGAAGGAGCAAATCAGCGAGGCTAACACCCAAATCAGCACGCTCTCGACCCAGCGCAATCAGCTGCAAGACAAGGTCAGCATCGCTGCCCAGCTCGATGCTACGGGCTTCTGGGTGACACCCAAAGACAAGAAGGGCAAAGAAGCTCGCCGTGTGAAGGACGTGAAGCGTTTCGCCTTCGGCTTCACCATCGTGAAGAACGTGACCGCCACGAACGGACAGCGCATCCTCTATGCCCGTATCCTCAAGCCCGACAACACCGTGATGGGTGCCAAAGGCACTTTCACCTATGAGAACACCACCCTCGACTATACCGAGAAGAAATACATCGACTACACAGGTGAGGAAGAGCGTGTGACCATGTACAGCGACGTGACCGAGTTCCTCGAAGCTGGCACCTACAAGCTCTTCATCTTCTGCGACAAACAAATGATAGGACAAACCAGTTTCACACTCAAATGACAAAANAGTCCCATGACCAAAGTTTCTCCTTCTNTCNTTGCTGCCAATTTCGCAAACTNGACCAAGGATANCNACATGATAAACCGCNGTGAGNCCGANTNGNTTCANCTTGACGTGATGGATGGCGNNTTCGTGCCCAACATCAGCTTCNGCTTCCCCGTGCTCGAAGCCGTTGCTCGAATCTGCAAGAAACCCCTTGACGTTCACCTGATGATAGTTGACCCAGGCAAGTTCACCGCCCAAATCAAAGCACTCGGTGCATACATGATGAACGTACACTACGAAGCCTGTCCTCATCTCCACCGCACCATCCAGCAGATACACGACGCTGGCATGAAAGCAGGAGTCACCCTCAACCCCCACACGCCTGTCAGCGTGCTTGAGGACATTATCCAAGACCTCGACATGGTACTCCTCATGACCGTCAACCCTGGCTTTGGCGGCCAGAAGTTCATTGAGAACTCCATCCAGAAAGTGCGTCGGCTTCGCCAGCTCATCCAGCAAACCAACAGCCACGCCCTCATTGAGGTTGATGGTGGCGTGAACGGCGACACCGCCCCCCGCCTTGTCGAGGCAGGAGTCGATGTGCTCGTGGCTGGCAGTTACGTGTTTGGTGCCGCCACCCCCGAAGAGAGAATCCAAGAACTGAAAAACTTGAAGACCTAAAGAACCGAAGTGCTCCTACCACACTGCACAGGAGATACTTCAAGGTTGTCACCCATCAATCCTTATCTCATGTTCTGGCAGAACCACCCACTCATCCGCCTCATCATCCCCTTCACCTTGGGCATGATTGTGGCGAATCTGTTTATCCGCCACATGAGCATGACAATTCTGTTCGCCCTCTGCTGCATCGTCCTTGCCTTCTCGTTCTTCCACATCAGAACTTCTAACACCTATCAAGACGGCAAATTCGGCATCGTGGCAATGATGCTCTTCTGCCTCATCGGCATGACGCTTTACACAGGCAAGTACCAGCGCATCACAAGGGGTGTACCCACCGACACGACCTTCTGCCAAGGCATCCTTACCGAAGCACCCACCGAGAAGAACAGGTCGTGGGCACTCAACCTTCAGCAAGACAACGACACACACATTATAGTATATATAGGAAAAAATTGGGGGAATCCGCAACATGACTCCATCGCCTACGCCTCGTTGCAGTTGGGCGACACGATTCTCGCCAATACCAAACATCTTGAAAGAACCGAGCATGGAGAGGGTACATTCAATGCTTTCAGGCAATATCTGTTCNATCACNGCATCTGCGCCACAGCATACACNCCTCATNGNCAATNNCAGGTGAANCCCTGCAAGAAGCGTCGNAACATCNTCTTGTTNGCCCAAGACACTCAAACACATTTGCACCACATCTACAAAGAAAACGGACTCAACCAAGAGGTCGGCAGCATCATTGAGGCCATGAGCATCGGACGAAAGACAGACATACCCCAAGCAACACGGAACGCCTACGCCCATGCAGGTGTCAGCCACATCCTTGCCCTATCAGGTTTCCACGTCGGCATTATCGCCCTGATGATACAAGCCTTCTTCCTCAAGCAACTGCTGTCCCTGCGGTGGCGATGGGTCAGCAATCTCTTCATCATCGCCTCGCTCTGGTGCTACGCCCTCATCACAGGCATGTCGCCCTCCTTGGTTCGCGCCACCCTCATGTTCACCATTCTGCTACTTTGCCAATCGACTTTTCGCAACAGCCCATCCCCCAACTCATGCGCCGTAGCCTTCTTCATCATGCTCTGCATCAATCCGTTCTACCTGCACGACATTGGCTTTCAGCTATCCTTCATTGCGGTTGCCAGCATCGGAGTTCTTGGCAGACAGTTCATCACCCTTCTCTCGTTCCGCAACAACTGGGCGCATTACGCTTGGCTCATCACATTCATCGCCATCTCGTTGATTAGCACCGTCTTCACCGCTCCACTCGTCGCCTACTACTTCGGGCACGTCTCCACCCTCGCCCTATTGTCCAACCTCCTGCTCTTTCCCTTTGTATATCTCCTCATGTTCGCCAGCATCCTCTGGTGGGCATTCCTTTGGTACACCCCTATCAGCACCATCCTCACCGACCTGCTCAACTGGACCGCCACCACCATGAACAGCATCGTTGAGACCATTGCTTCCCTCCCCTACGCAACCATCCAATGGCATCCAAGCCTCCTCACCACACTCCTCTGCTACGCCACGCTACTNACCCTCACANATTTNTNNACCNACAANAAACAAGCCCTATGACACAAGACGAACTTTGGGAACAGAACTACCACGCTTTCGNTACACATTCATGACCGAACAAAAGAAGCGCCCCTCCAAGCATCGCACCGAGGATCACAAGATGCTCAACTGGCTCAAATACCAGAAGAAACGGGTGGCTCAAGGCAAGATGAAGCCAGAGCGCATCGACCGCTTCAAGCAACTATTAGAGGTGGCTGACCAGTACCTCCGCAAGAACCAATACGCCTACACACATCAGAGCAATTCCGACGACAGCTTCTGCGGCAGCCTGTTCAGCAATGACTGAAAACTACCCAGCTACAAACACAGACTTCTAAACGCTGTTGACAGAGGCTTTTCTTTCAAAAGACGAGCCACCACTTCACTTTGCAATCAGGTTGCATTGGCAATTAGATAACTTTGCACACAGAAAACAAAACCAGCACGAACAATGAAAGCAAAGTTACCGATTTCCTTAGCCGTCTCCTTGTTGATTGCAGGAAGCGCGTATGCCGACGGCAACATAACCGGCACGGTCATTAGCAAAGCTACATCCGAGCCTCTTGACTACGCTACAGTCGTTCTCGTGAACCCAGAAACAGGCATGCCACTCCAAATGGGTGCCATGACCGACAAACACGGCGCGTTTGTCATCCCCAATGCCCCCACCGGAAAGTATATTGTCCGCATCAGCATGATTGGCAATATCCCACAGGAACGTGAAGTTGCAGTGACCGATGCCCCAATCAATCNTNGNAGAATCGNGCTNGCCNAAGACTCCAAACTGCTTCAGGAAGTGNTCATCACCNAAGAGAAAAGCCAAATGNCCGTCAACGCAGAGNACAGAGTTTTCAATGTCAGTGCCAACATTGCCTCCACGGGCGCATCTGCCGACGAACTTCTTGCCGCAGTTCCGTCCGTCGATGTCAACAGCGACGGAGAAATCTCCTTGCGCGGCAACACAGATGTCGTTGTGTGGGTCAATGGCAAAGAAATGGGCATGAACGCCGACAACCGCGCACAGATACTCCGCCAGCTGCCAGCCGAAACCATTGAGAGCATCGAGGTGATGACAAACCCATCCTCCAAACACAGCACCGAGGGAACTGCCGGCATCATCAATATCCGACTGAAAGAAGAGCACCGTCATGGCTACTTTGGGAACGCCGAAACAAGCGTTGACACACGCGGAACGACCAACGCAAGCTTCAACATCAACTACAACGAAGGCAAGTTCGAGTCGTTCGCTGGCATCGAACTTAAAACCCAGCATACACCAGGAGGTTCTGCATCACGTCGCAGCTACGACGATGGCACTTACCTCCACTCTGACGGAGACAACAACAAGCACGAAAACAGCATGTTCCTTCGTGCAGGAACAAACTTCAAGCCCAACGACAAAAACACCATTTATCTGAGCGCCATCGGAACACTCGGGCACAAATGGGGACGCACAACGACCACGCACCTCAGCACCCTGCCTCAGCAATGGATGAGCAATGTCAACAANATNCACGAAAGCGGCGATACCCGTGGTGCCANTGTCATGCTCGGCTACAANCACACNTTCAGTGCCGACNNNTTCATCGACATGAACGTGAGCTACAACGTATGGCAAGGTCCCAACGATAACAGGTCGAACGAAAACGCGACATGGGCAGACGGCACCGAAGAGTCCATCTGGCAAAGCCAGCATCAGGACGTGAGAATCAGCAACTGGGAATCCGCGCTCGACTACTCTGTCAGGGCACTCCCGTGGCTGCGCCTCGAGGCTGGCTACAAAGGCAACTACAACCACGAGAACAGCCCAGTCTCGTATGCACGCGGTCTTGACGAGAACAGCCTCGTCCCGCTCACCGACCTCTACAACCGCTTCAAATACGACACCGACATTTCAGCCCTCTATGTCAATTTCTCGGGCAACTACGAGCAACTGACCTTCTCAGCAGGACTTCGCGGAGAACTGTGGCAGATACGGACACGCTCTCTGAGCTACGGTCAGACAGACGGAGAAGTCGCACCATTCAAAAAGAANAACTTCGCATTGTTCCCTGNAGCATCAATCGGATGGGCGTTTCTCGACAACAACGAGTTGAAACNGAATTACTCCCGTCGCATACGCCGTCCTTTCGGTCCACAACTCAACACCTTCGAGAACATCTCCGACCCCTCTGAGGTACACCTCGGCAACCCACTCATCCTGCCCGAATACAGCAATGCCGTGGAGCTATCGTATATCAAGAACTGGAACAACCATACGCTTTCCGTATCCAGTTATCTCCGCGCCAACAACGACATGATAAGCCACATCAGCTTTCTCGCCCCCATGGCTTCCGACCCCAGTGTCAACACGATGTATTACGGTCATGCCAACGTGGGCAACATGACGAACACAGGCGTGGAAATCATCTCCCGCAACACTTTGTTCCAACGCCTGACCCTCACAACCACCGTCAACCTTTACAACAGCCACCTCAAGGCGTGGAGCACCGCCTATCCGCTGCACGACAACTTCTATGCTATCTACGGCGACAAACAGGACCGCTTCGCATGGGACGCGCGCTGCATGGCATCTGTGCGCCTGCCATGGGACATGACCCTCCAAGCCACGGGACGGTACAACTCACGCCGTGCCACCGCACAGGGAACGCTTGAATCCGAATGGGACGTAGAAGCAGGTGTGCGCAAAACCATCGGGTCATGGGGCATCTCGCTTCTCGGCAAGGACATCTTCAACTCCAAGGAGACACACAACATCCTCTACGGAAACGGCTACACACAATCAATCCGCAAATGGTCGGGAGGCCGCACCCTGCGCCTGGCAGTCACCTACACCTTCGGCAAGACCCACAACCACGAACACAGCCGCCACAACGACATAGNCACTGGTGGATACGGCGATGAGCATCACGCTCATTANCCCCACCAATCCCTCAANCANAAAGCGTGAGTTCAATTGAACTCACGCTTTTTGTTTGCCACATATCCACCTCTGCNAGCTCCCTGAAATCGATGTCCCNGACATCGACCAATCGGAGTCCCCGACTCCGACCGACCGATGTCGGGGACTCCGATTTTGAGGCTGTGAAAGCGTGTCCGACACAGGGGTGTCGGAAGAGGGCTGCATAGAAGCCGCGGTAAGATTTCTCAGTAACGAATGAGATAGATGCAAGAAGGGTCTCCCCGTTGGACAGAAGCACCCACCGTGACCGACACGGGATGAGTATAGACGATGGAAAACATCTTTTCGGCAAAACCTTCAGAACAATAGCAGAGGGCAGGATAACGCTTTGCCGATGCGTTTTTCAACAGTGGGCAGACACAGAAAGGCTTCTTTTCATTGACCGTCAGCAAGCGTTCAGACGGGTTGTCTGTCACTTCCCATCCCCATGCGTTTTGGAGAAAATCGACAAACTCCTCTGGCTTGCCAATGTAGGGTTTCACCATTTCGGGCACATTCATCAGGTCGTGATGCGCCTGTGATGTTTTCTTGACGATAGCCCTGAGTTGTGCGTCTGTCAGTTCATTCCCGTCTAACGATTCAAGCAATTCAGTAATCCAATGCAGNGCGAAANCCTCGTTCTTNTCNGCCTCTGANGGTNAGNCAGNGTCATCGTTATCCTGTGCNACTTTATCATTAGNCATCANATCAAGGACAGAGCNAAANCCGCACANGCCAGCGGTACAGGCACAGACCTTGAGGAAATCACGTCTGTTCGTTGTTTTCATACTCTGTAACAGTTTTTCATCGATGGCAAAGTTACTACAATTCTTCGTGTTGCAGATGATTCCCCAAAAAATATTTCAATCGCATTAGCGAAAATGGTAATTTCTCCGTATCTTTGTATCTCAAACGGACATCTTAAAAACACAATAGAAAAAGAAATGAAGAAAACACCATTTCTTGCAGCAATAATAATGCTGACAATGATTCAAGCAAAAGCGCAGACAATGATGAATATGACAGACAAGCAACAAGCCCTCGTGGCGATTGCCGCCAACGAGGCAAGGGGCGACATGGAAGCCCTGAAAAAAGAAGTGAACAATGGCTTTGAGGCTGGATTAAGCATCAGCGAAATCAAGGAAGCCCTTTCGCAACTCTATGCCTACACAGGGTTCCCCCGTTCGCTCAATGCTCTCGGTGCCATGCAGCAGGTCATTGAGCAACGCTCCGAGGCAGGATTGCCAACAGAGGAGGGGCGAGAAGCCGACCCACAGCCAGCCGACTACGACGCAGTGAAGCAAGGCACGGAGGTGCAGACACAACTTGTGGGCGGTCAGCCATTCAACTACACTTTCGCCCCACAAACCGACTACTACCTGAAAGCCCACCTCTTTGGCGACATCTTCGCCCGAAACAACCTCTCGTTTGCCGACCGCGAGATTGTCACCATCTCCGCCATTTCGGTACTGTCCGGCTGCGAGCCGCAGTTGGAAGCGCATGTCAGCGGCGCACGCAACATGGGCGTGACCGATGCGCAGTTGCACGAGATTCCAACCATACTCCGCAACCGAGTGGGCGAAGCGGAAGCCGTGCGCTGTGAACAGGTGGTGGCAAACGTGTTCGGCGAGGCGTATCAAACGGTAGAAACCGTTGACTTCAACGTCTGGCCGAGGGGCGTGGAGAATCCCTACGGGGAATTTTTCATCGGACAGAGCTATCTTGCCGAAATGGATGCCGTGACGAATGTAACCTTCGAGCCTCGTTGCCGCAACAACTGGCACGTCCACCACAAGCAGGTACAGGTGCTCATCTGCGTGGCTGGTCGTGGCTGGTACCAGGAATGGGGCAAGCCAGCCGTGGCGATGACTCCTGGCACGGTCATTGCCATCCCTGCCGAGGTGAAGCACTGGCACGGAGCCGCCAAGGACTCGTGGTTTCAACATCTGACCTACCACAAGGATGTGCAGAAGGGTGCCAGCAACGAATGGCTGGAACCAGTGACTGACGAATGGTACGACCAGCTCCCATCCAACACGAAAAAATCATCATTCAATCCAAACATACAAGCAACTATGAACATGACACAAGCGTGGGACAAGACGTTCCCAAAGAGTGAGAAGGTGGAGCACAGGAAGGTGACATTCCACAATCGGTATGGCATTGAACTGGCAGCAGACATGTACACCCCGAAGAATGCGGAGGGACGTTTAGCAGCTATTGCCGTGAGCGGACCGTTCGGGGCAGTAAAGGAGCAATCATCAGGGCTTTACGCCCAGCACATGGCGGAGCGTGGCTTCCTGGCCATTGCGTTCGACCCGTCCTTCACAGGTGAGAGCGGTGGCGAACCCCGTCGCATGGCTTCGCCCGACATCAACACGGAGGACTTCCTTGCAGCCGTCGATTTCCTTTCGACACAGGAGAACGTAGATGCTAACCGCATCGGCATCATCGGTATTTGCGGCTTCGGAGGCATGGCAGTGAATGCGGCTGCCATCGACCCACGCATCAAGGCAACGGTCGCCTCCACAATGTACGACATGAGCAAGGTGAATGTGGAAGGCTACTTCAAGAGCGAAGACACACCTGCACAGCGGATGGAGAAGCGCAAGGCACTTGCCGCACAGCGCACAGAAGACTACAAGACAGGCACTTACAAGCGTGCTGGCGGTGTGGTTGACCCGTTGCCCGAAGATGCCCCATGGTTTGTGAAGGACTACTACGACTATTACAAGACAGCTCGTGGTTATCACGAACGCAGTGGCAACTCCAACGACGGGTGGAACGTCATCGGCTGCCAGTCGTTCCTCAACCAGCCCCTGTTGGCGTGGGCACAGGAGATTGAGACTCCCGTGCTGCTCATCCACGGTGAAAAGGCTCACAGCCGCTACTTCAGCGAATACGCCTTTGAGAAAATGACGGGCAAACACGTGGAGGATGTGAGCGCCGTTGAAGGCAACAAGGAGTTGCTCATCATCCCAGGAGCCACGCACGTTGACCTCTACGACGACAAAGCCAACATGATTCCTTTCGACAAGATTGAGACATTCTTTCGGGAGAATCTTTAACCTAAACAAGCGAGATTCATGACTCATTCCTATGGCTGACAGGGAAGCTACGATGTCTCCATCAGCCTCGTGAAAGTCTTCTTGCCTTTCACATAATACTGCCACAAAAGAAGAAAGCCGACGCGTTCGGGCACACGTTCATTCTGACGGAGTTGCTGAATGCGTCGGCGTTCTTTGTTGAAGTCGGGACGCATCTTGGCATAGGCACGACGCGCTTTGAAAACTGCTACACAATGCTTCGGGGCACCTTTGAGGAGGAACTGAAAAGCAGCCAAATAGTCGAGGAGACGACGCACTCGCATGACACGGGACAGTTCGCTGTCAGGCAAGTTCTTGTAAAGCATCAGCAGGTTGTTGCGGAAGTTGAGGAACGTCTTGCGAGGATTGCCCTGATTGAGCGTCGCCCCACCCAANTGATAGGCTGTACTCNCAGCGATGCAGACAATGCTCCGCCCCATCGTNCGGAGTCGCCAACAGAGGTCAATCTCCTCCATGTGGGCAAAGAAACGCCCATCCAACCCACCGCTCGTCTGCCAGTCGGAGACACGGACCATCAAAGCCGCCCCTGTCCCCCACAGGAGAGACACCACCTCGTCATACTGCCCTTCGTCTTTCTCGATGGTATCAAGCACCCGTCCCCGGCAGAAGGGATAGCCATACTTGTCCAGAAAGCCACCAGCCGCCCCTGCATACTCAAACATGTCAGGCTCACGCAACGACAACAACTTCGGTTGGCAAGCAGCGCATTCGGGGTGTGCATCCATATATTTGACCAGCGGCGCATCCCATTCCTTCTGCCGTATCTCCACATCAGAGTTAAGCAGCAGATAGTACTCATAATCAGGCAGCTGTGCCAAGGCACGGTTGTAGCCCTCCGCAAAGCCGAAGTTCTGTTCCAACGCCACCACAGGCACCTGCGGAAACTCTTTCCGCAACATCGCCACACTTCCGTCCGTCGAAGCATTGTCAGCCACCACCACATCGCCCACACTGTTCTCCAACACCGAAAGCAAGTAGCGACGCATCATCTCCGCCCCATTCCAATTCAATATGACAATCGCAAGCTTCTTCATGACACGATTTCTCCTTTCAGGGCATCCCCGTCCTTATTAAAACCCACCAGCTTCACCTGCACGATTCGGTTGTCCAAGTCGGGTAGGTTCGGCACTTCCACACGGATGTAATTGTCGGTGAAGCCATTCATCACAGGTTTGCGGGGCGAGGCGTGTTCGAGCAACACGGGGCGAGTGGTGCCGACGAAACGGCTATAAAAGTCATGAGTCTTCTGTGCCGATAGTGCC
>WFLX010312931.1_pt1 | contig 20583 bp, 11 predicted proteins | sample 4967041 | NCBI WGS metagenome assembly WFLX01 (sample SAMN12857096, study PRJNA449069) | gut metagenome | isolation source: stool from male and female vole | host: Microtus ochrogaster | place: USA:Florida | collected 2017
GCCCCTATCCCAGCCATCTTCTCCAACTGATCCATAATCGGTGCTGCACGATTATATCCAATGGAAAAGTGTCGGTGAATCATCGAAGTGGAACCACTTTGGTTGCTGACCACGAACTGAGCAACCTCACTAAACATAGGATCAAGATGTCCCTTATCCACAGTGCCCATTCCGACTCCACCATCTCCTTCTGCATCAACAACTTCTGGAAGATACATCGGATGGAGGAATCCTTGTTGAGCCGCAATAAAGTGACAAATATCGTTCACTTCGGGCGTATCAACGAATGCGCACTGCACACGTACTGGTTCACCACCTTGCAGATAGAGCATATCACCCTTACCAATCAACTGATTGGCACCTCCGCGGTCAAGAATCACGCGTGAATCCATCATTGATGCAACCTTGAAGGCAATACGTGTTGGGAAGTTGGTCTTGATTGCACCGCTGATAATGCTGGCTTGTGGAAGCTGTGTAGCAATAATCATGTGGATGCCAACGGCACGAGCCAACTGTGCAATACGGCAGATAGGAAGTTCGACTTCCTTGCCTGCTGTCATGATAAGGTCACCAAACTCATCGACAATCACCACTATGTATGGCATGTATTCATGACCATGCTCTGGATTCAACTGACGGTTTTTGAACTTCTCGTTATACTCTTTGATATTGCGCACATGGGCACGCTTCAAAAGGTCATAACGAGAATCCATCAATTGACAAAGCGAATTGAGTGTCTTCACCACTTTCTGTACATCGGTGATGATACAATCTTCTTCTTCTTCAAGACGTGCCAAGAAGTGGTTCTCAATAGGGCTGTATATGCTAAACTCCACTTTTTTCGGGTCAACCATCACAATCTTCAATTCCGATGGATGATTCTTGTAGAGCAATGATGTTACAATAGCATTCAGACCTACCGACTTACCCTGACCTGTCGCACCTGCCACCAAAAGGTGGGGAGCTTTTGCCAAGTCGAACATGAACACCTCATTGCTAATAGTCTTTCCCACTGCACAAGGCAACTCCATCTTGCTCTCCTGATACACNCGACTATTGATAACACTCTCCANCGATACNATGGTCTTCTTTTTGTTCGGCNCCTCAATACCNATCGTTCCCTTACCAGGGATTGGCGCAATGATGCGGATGCCTTCTGCCGCCAATGACAAAGCGATATCGTCTTCGAGGTTGCGAATCTTACTGATGCGCGTTCCCTCCGCAGGAACGATTTCATAAAGTGTGATGGTTGGACCTATGGTTGCCTTAATGCTGGAAATTTCCACCCCAAAATTCTTCAAAACATGAATGATACGATCCTTATTGGCATTCTGTTCAATCATATCAATCTGAGGACCTTGGTCATCAGCCTTTCTCAACAAGTCAAGCGTGGGATACTTATAAAACTCCAAATCCAATTTAGGGTCATAAGGGGTGTTGATGTCACCACGCAAGATGTCGCCATCTCCTTTATCCGTTTCGTTAACTTCCACGACCAGTTTACCTTCATCTGTTACATTCCCTTCATCTACAAGAGGCTCTGATGATGCTGTGGAAACAGAAGTCTCTTCGGGGATAACGGGCATCCCCCCCCCCTCTTCACTATTAAGCATGTTATCGACAATACCAGTTGTAGGCTCTGTAGAGGAAAACTTCTCAACAGGCACATTCGTTTTCGTCTCGACCGGATTTTCAAACTCAAGAACTGTAACGGGGCTTTCGCTTTCCTCATTCACCTCTGTTTCTACTGCATCAACGTGTTCTTTTGTTTCCCCGAGATTTCTATCCTTTCCATCAAGCACAGCACCATCATTCTCATAAGCATATTCATCCCCATCCTCTTCATCATCTTTTCCCACAAAATGCTTCAAACGCTCAGCATCCATCTTCTTCAACACATTCATTCGGAAAGCCTTACGGATAATCTCAATAGTTTTGGCGCTAAGATAAACCAAATACAAAACTGCAGTAACCACCAACACTGCCAATAAACCAGGAGTACCAACAACCTGTGTAAGAATACTCACCACGTTGACACCATGATTACCACCCAACTTAATAAATGAGCCTTCAAATGCAGGAAACAAATAACCAAATGCAGCCAAGAACACGCTCAACCACAACATCAAAAGGGTAAAAAGAATAAATTTACGAAGCAACGTGAACTTGAAGCTACGCATCAGCCTCAAACCTAATATGACGATATAAGGCAACATAATGAACGAGGCCAAGCCAAACAAATCATTCAAGAAGAAATAGGCAACAATAGCTCCCAGCGAGCCGCATGCGTTTTTGTATTGCAACGTTTTGTTAAACGGATCAGCGCCTTGCTCCAAAAGACTGTAATCGGCCTCACCTGTCAACAAATAGGAAATGAAGGCGACAAACATAAAAAGAGCCATCACCACCAAACATAGTCCTACGAAGAAAGAGAAAATCTCTCCCTTGCCAAATCCTGTAAAGAAATCGCCTGTTGTCAATTTCTCTTGCTGTACCGCACCGTTAGTGGCTTTCTTGCCATTTCGCAAAGTCTTTTTATTTGTAGCCATCAAAAGGTTCTCTTTATATCTATCAGAACGGTGTGAAAAGCATGTACAGATAATTATTCTCTAATACGCCCACAACATTTCCTCTATTAAATCGACTCCTGGACCCCATCTGCAACAATATACAGTGAACGCAAGGGACGAAGGGTTGACAGGGGGTACAAAACACTTCGACGTGTGAAGCAGTTCCACAGCCTATAAATTGATGTCCCCGACATCGACTGGTCGGAGTCGAGGACTCCGATTGGTCGATGTCGGGGACATCGGTTTTGACACTCTTTTTATGAATGGTAATTCTATGACGTTATTTATACTTTTCCAATGCTCGCAATTCCTTACCCTTATTCAATTTGAAATAAGTTTCTCGGAGCCCCGACAACCACAATTCATGATTATCCTCGTCGAATTTCCTCGCCATTTCAAATGCGGCACAAGATTTTTCGTACAATCCCATAATAGCTTTCTTCGTTGTTGAATACTTGGGGTCGGATAAAGGCATATCGAAATGAACATAAGCTTCTTGTGCCTCATGCAGATAGATATTTCCCAATGCAGAATAAGACTCCGCATCATCCGCCTTAATCTCCACACAACGTTCAAATGNAACAAACGCAGCATCATACTGTCCCAACAACATTTGCNCTTTCCCCATCNTANACCAATAGTCTCGNGTATTGGGNTATAACTGAGTCATNCTCTGAACNTNATACAATGCTNTATCAAATTGCTCCGCATCGTTATAGTACTTCACCNATGCCATCAAAAAATAGTTCACATCTGGATATGCTTCAAAGCCTTGCTCCAATAACGCCAACATGGCATCATCATCATGCAGTTCTGCAGCAGCTTTTGAACCAATCTCCAATAGTCGTACCCGCACACTCTCATCACCCATACTTGTAGGCAAATAGGTCATGACCGCAGCATTGTTTCCTGCAGCATAAGCACTTAAGACCGCCAGCACTGCGACTTCCGTTCGATCATCACTCCAATCTGTGGCCGCTTTCGTTGTCGACAGGAAATCCGATGATTTCGCCGTCGCATACATGTCAAAAAAGCGAAAGGCCTGCGCATAATTCTTCTTCTGATAGTGAAACTTACCAGCATTCAGCAGGTTCTTCATATAAGGCAACACAACGCCCCCAGCCTCTGCCCGTAACTTAGGTTCAGCCTTTTTCCCCATTGCTCGTTTTTCGTGCAACCGTGCTTGCTCCACACTATCACACTTTAACCCCATGGCATAAAGGTCGTACATATAGTTAAAGTATCCAATAGTATCAGNATTGGATTTTAGATANATTTTTCTATTTTCAATCCCAATCANCTCATTTAACACATCCATATTNTACCGNTACAGCTGTGGATCGGCTGCGGCCTCCGCATACGTTCCTATCGCACTCTCTATTACCTGTCGTGCTTTAGCATAGTTCTTTTCCTTCATACAAGTACGATAGGTCTTCATCACGGCAGATTTCTTATACACAGGGGCAGCTTTTGAAGCATCTCCATCCAGTTGTCCACCAATCGTTACAGGACTCCATGCTACAAACAACAGCATCAGTAATACAGAACATTTCTTCATTTCTTTGCAAGAATGGAAATTGCATCATCCCATAATAGGATGATGCAATCATTATACAATAAAATACTGTTTATCCGTCAATTAAATGTTCTTTCAAGACGAATTAGTTAAACCACTTCACATAGCAGAAGTCTTGACGATGTGGCAGGTCTGCATTCTTTGGATACATACGATACGCAACCTTGAAGCTGCCTGCACTTGGAATAACGTGAGTACCCTCGAACGTATAGAGGTTGCCCTCGCGCTTCGTCACGGTGAGTGGCTCTATTTGGCTGATGTGCTCACGACCGTCCTCATCACAGAAGATAGTGACAAGTTCAAAGCCGACAACATCGTCAAGTCCCTGCTCATCGATGACATACTTGAACTTGTACTTCTTTCCAGAAAGCACGTCGCCTTTCAGCATATCTTCTTCCTTCTCATACGATACAATCTTGATATCGTCCCAACGTGAAGCCACAAGTTCCTTCCACGCTGCAATGTCTTTTGCCTTCTTGTAGTTGTCGGCAAAAAGTACCTTGCGACGCTCTGCCAATGGGCAATAGAACTTTGTGAAGTAATCGTCAAGCTGACGCTTCATCGTATAATGGGGGGCAATCTGAGCTATAGAGTTCTTCACTGTCTGAATCCAGCCCTCTGAATAGCCCTTTGAATTACGTGCGTAGTAAAGAGGCAGGATTTCGTTCTCAAGAAGTGAATAGATGGTAGCTGCATCAAGTTGGTCTTGCTGCTCCTGATTTTGGAAAGTACGCTTTTCTGTGAGTGCCCATCCTGCGCCCTCACGATAGCCTTCAAGCCACCAACCGTCAAGCACAGAGAGGTTGACAACACCATTCATCAATGCTTTTTCACCCGAAGTACCAGAAGCCTCCAATGGACGTGTAGGCGTATTCATCCAAATATCTACACCTGTTACGAGACGACGAGCAAGCTTCATGTCATAGTTCTCCAGGAAGATAATCTTGCCAAGGAACTCAGGACGACGGCTAATTTCATATATCTTCTTGATGAGACCCTGACCTGCACCATCAGCGGGGTGTGCCTTACCTGCAAAAAGGAACTGTACAGGATAATTAGGGTTGTTGACAATCTTTGCCAAACGGTCAAGGTCGCTGAAAAGAAGATGCGCACGCTTGTAAGTTGCAAAACGACGAGCGAAACCAATAGTCAGTGCATTAGGATTGATTTTCTCCACAATAGACACGATACGTGATGGGTCACCCTGATGTTTCAGCCAATCCTCTTTGAAAGCTTTCTTNATGTAGTTAANCAGTTTAGCCTTCAATGCCAAGCGAGTGTTCCATATTTCCAAATCTGGAACATTATAAATGGCTTCCCAAATCTTCTCGTTTGACTGGTCACTAAGGAAGGANTTGTCAAATGTTTTTGCATACACGCTCTTCCACTCAGAAGCTGTCCAAGTTGGCATGTGTACGCCATTGGTCACATAACCAACATTGTCAAGTTCTTCAGGGAAATAACCCTTCCAAATTCCATTGAACATGTCCTTAGATACCTTGCCGTGAAGCCAGCTAACTCCGTTCACCCATGAACATGTGTTGCAGGCAAACGTTGACATACAGAAGCGTTCACACTTATCATCAGGGTTCACACGACCCATACCCATGAAATCGTCCCAGCTGATACCCAGTTTCTCAGGATACTGTCCCATGTACTTACCAAAAAGAGACTCATCAAAATAGTCGTGACCAGCAGGCACAGGAGTATGTACGGTATAGAGAGAAGAAGTACGAACAACCTCCAACGCTTCGTTGAAGCTCATACCGCTTTCCACATATTCAACCAAACGCTGTACATTAGCCAATGCAGCATGTCCTTCGTTACAATGGATGATATCCTTCTTGATGCCCAGTTTGTTAAGCAACAATACACCACCGATACCAAGCAGAATTTCCTGCTTCAAACGGTTCTCCCAGTCGCCACCATACAAAGCATGTGTGATGGAGCGGTCATAATCCGAGTTCATATCGTTGTCGGTGTCAAGCAGATAAAGCTTCACACGACCTACATTCACACGCCATACCAATGCGTGAACCGTATAGTTGTTATAGGGGACATCAACCACCACTTGATTGCCGTTTGTATCAAGTTCGCGCTCAATAGGCAGCGTCGGGAACACCTGTGCCTCATAGTTAGCCACCTGCTGACCTTCCATCGAAAGGGTCTGAGTGAAGTAGCCATAACGATAGAGGAAACCTACCGCACAAAAGTCGATGTTAGAGTCTGATGCTTCCTTCACATAGTCACCAGCAAGAATACCAAGACCACCTGAATAGATTTTCAGTACATGGCTCAAGCCATATTCCANACAGAGATNAGCCNNCGAAGNNNGTTTGCTGTCAGGTTCCACATNCATATAGGCACGGNANNCCTTATANACATTATTTATACGCNCTACTATATTCTNGTCAGCAGCAAGCGCTTCCAGCTTTTCATAGTTCATACGGCCAAGAAAAAGCGCAGGGTTCTGCTGAACATTGTGCCAAAGTTCAGGATCCATATCATTAAAGATATGACCCACTTCGTTGTTCCATGACCACCACATGTTGTGCGCAATCTCATTCAGCGGCTCAAGAGCTGCTGGCACAGACGATCTCACACTAATTTCACGCCAATTGGGATTGTTTGCGTTACTTGCTTTAATTCTCATAATGTTATAAATTGATTTTATAATTTATCATTCAGCGCAGCGCTCGTCACGTTTCGCAAGCGCTTTGTTATATGCCTTGTAATAGTATTTGATGAAATGCTTCCACAATGCCTTTCCTGCTACCTTCTCCGCATTCTTACGCGCAACGCAGACTTGCGCCTGGCTCATCTGTGAGAAATACAGAATGGTGTCGCGAATAGTATTACTTACTTCATCAAAATTATAATCAGAACGATGTACAGTCTTCACACCATCCTCAATCTCGCTACCTCCACCTTTCAGGCTATTTGCCCAAAGACCAAAACCAGCCAAGTCGGTTGTGATGCACGGCACATGGAATGCAACAGATTCCGTAGGCGTGTATCCCCAAGGCTCATAGTATGAAGGGAATACCGTCAAATCATTGCCAATCAGCAAATCATAATAGTGCATGTTGAAAATGCCGTCATGCCCATCCAAATAACACGGCACAAAAATAACCTTCACCTTGTCCTCTGGACGGTTATGCATATCAAGCCAATTCATCTGTCCCAGCACCTTGTCATTACCTTGTTCATGGAGCACATGGGTAATACGTGGGTCACCAATAGCACCAACTTCAACAGCACAATGCTTTTTATCAGAAAGAGCCTTTTTCAAGTCTTCGCGTGCCTCTTTCATCCATGCCGGAACCATCACAAAAGCCAATACATTCTTGTCCAAACGATTGTCCCAACGTAAGCGATTCAAAGCGTCAACATACACATTGATGCCTTTGTTTTGGTACTCGTATCTTCCACCTGTGCTTATGATAATAGTGTCATCATCCAGTTGAGTGCCCATCAGCGTGTTTGCCACCTTAAGCAGGGTCTGACGAGCGGCCTTACGTGCTTCGTTAAATTTTGCAGCTGGCGCAGGCACAAAGTCATTCTCAAAACCATTCATCAGAATCTCATCAGCGGGCTTATCTAGCAGTTCTGTGCATTCCTTTCCTGTGATTTCGCTCACTGTTGTGAAGCAATCCACATGCCATGCAGCCTGTTTCTCCACCGAATGCTTCGCTTCCACATTCAGTTCTGCTGCCATCTGGTCACCGTTGTAAGCAGAAAGATAATCGTACAACGGCTTATTGTTACCTGCGATAGAACGTCCAATCGTTGTGGCATGAGTGGTAAAAATCGTAGCAACCTCTGGCACATGCTTCTTCACATAAAGCGCAGCCAAACAAGTTTGCCATTCATGAGCTTGAAACACAACATTATCTTCCTTCGTCAAACCGAAGAACTTATAATAGCTCTCTACCACCTTGCCAGCAGCNCATGAAAACATNAGGCTTTCNTCGTAATCGCCATAAGCATGGNGCGAGTTGACTTGGAAATTATCCCATGCCCACCCGAATATCTCATTACGCCGTTCAAAGAATGGTTTGAAATCAACTAAAATAGCGATAGGTTCTCCTGGAACCTGCCAGCGCCCCAAACGTATTGAAACGCCATCATATTCCAATGCATGCTTTTTCCACTTTGCCAGCAGCGTCTTACTTTCCTTGAATAGTGGATTCTTCTTGCCCTCCCAGAAATCAGGACCAATGAAGAAAACCTTGTCTGTATGCTTTTCTTGCAGTGTCTTAGCGCGCGTCGATAAGACAGTATAAATGCCGCCTACTTTATTACATACCTCCCAACTCGGTTCAAAAATATAGTACGGTTCTTGTGCCTTCTTTGCCATCTTATTGGATATAAAACTTCAATCTTTTAAGTTTAATGGCTACAAAGTTACTGACTTATTTTGATTTTGGAAAATTTTGATACAAAAAACGCTTTTTGAGAACAAAAAAAGGAAGGAACACCACCCTCTGCCACATGATCAAGGATCAAGTCAAATACAAGTTATAGCATCGCCAAGAACTCGGCTTCTGTAACAATCTGAACACCCAGCTTTTGGGCTTTTTCCAACTTCGACGGTCCCATGTTGTCGCCAGCAAGGATGAAAGAAGTCTTCTTAGAAATACTGCCCACATTCTTGCCACCGTTCTTCTCTATAATCGTTTTGTATTCGTCACGCGAGTGATGCTGGAANACCCCCGATATGACAANGCTTTTGCCCACCAGTTTGTCTGTCTGTCCCAAAAGTNGCTCCTCCGAGAGCTGCANNTGTACGCCGTAACAGGNAAGCNTATCCACTATGGCGACGTTGTTGGGATCTTGGAAGTATTTCACCACTGATTCCGCAATCACCTGCCCCACTCCATCCACTTCCACCAGTTCTTCCACGGTGGCATTCCGCAAAGCCTCCATCGACTTGAAATGACGGGCTATCAACTTAGCGGTTGTCTCGCCCACAAAACGGATACCGATAGCGAATACAACCCGTTCAAACGGCACTNGNANCGTTGACTTTACNCCATNTACCACCTTCTGTGCCNATTTTACNCGAGTCTTGTTCACCCCACAAATATCANCAATGCNCAACTCGTAAAGGNCTNCCACATTGCGAATCAGCCCTCGCTGATAGTAGTCGTCAATCGTCTCAGGACCAAGGCTGTCAATGTTCATCGCCTNGCGAGAGATAAAATGCTCTATACGACCNTTAATCTGTGGAGGACAAGCANTGTCGTTAGGGCAATAGTGTGCCGCTTCACCTTCGAAACGCACTAACGGCGCACCACATTCAGGGCAGGTCTTGACGAACTGCACTTTCTGCAACCCCTGTTGTCTTTGATTCTTATCTACACCCACCACTTTGGGGATAATCTCTCCACCCTTTTCCACATACACCATATCACCAATGTGCAAATCCAGTTCCTCTATCACATCTGCATTATGCAACGATGCACGCTTCACCACCGTGCCAGCCAACTGCACAGGGTCCATGTTTGCCACAGGAGTGACAGCACCCGTCCGTCCCACCTGATATGTCACTTCATTCAGCCGTGTACAAGCCCTCTCTGCCTTAAACTTATAGGCAATAGCCCACCGCGGACTCTTCGCAGTATAGCCCAAATGCCTTTGTTGGCGCAATGAGTTTACCTTCAAGACGATGCCATCCGTTGCCACAGGCAAATTCTTGCGTTCCTTGTCCCAATAGTCAATAAACGCCAACACCTCCTCGATGCTTTGGCACTTCTTCATTCCTTGCGAAATCTTGAAGCCCCACGATGCAGCCTGTTGCAGGTTCTCATACTGAAAGCCATCGTTAGGGATGTCTTCACCTAATAAATAGTATAGATACGCATCCAATCCACGCTCTGCCACCACTCTCGAATTTTGCGACTTCAACGTACCGCTGGCAGCATTTCTCGGATTAGCAAAAAGTNGCTCTTCCCNTTNCGCCCGCTCTTCGTTCAGTTTCTCAANCGATNNCCAAGGCATCAAAATCTCACCACGAATCTCNAACTCNTGCNGATAACCGCTACCCTCTNTCAGCCTCAATGGAATGGAGCGAATCGTCCTCACATTGTTCGTCACATCATCGCCCTTCACACCATCACCTCGTGTAACCGCCTGCACCAGCTCGCCATCCACATACGTCAACGAGATGCTCAAACCATCGTACTTCATCTCCGCGCAAATCTCGAAGTCCTCACCTTCCAATCCCTCCTTCACACGCTGATAGAAGTCTCTCACCTCTCCTTCATTATATGTATTCGCCAGCGACAACATTGGATACTTATGCGCCACAGGCTTGAACGATTGGTTCAAGTCACTCCCCACTCGTTGCGTAGGAGAATTAGGGTCAGCATACTGCGGATAGAACATCTCCAAATCCTCCAACCTGTGCATCATTTGGTCGAAGTCAAAGTCCGACACCGTCGGCTGATTCAACACATAATAATTATAATTANGTTGCTCCAGTTCCTTCCTGAGCTGCTCTATTTCTNCTTTAGGTGTCATCATATCAAGAGNGCATTTTTAGTTGNTTTNGATATTACTCCNTGGNGCACATATCATCAAGNGTGANAACCCGTGAATCGTTCATGCACTTCTGCCACTATTCAGTACTTGTCTTGTTGCCAAAATTATTGTACAAGAAAATACATCCTACAGACCGCATCTGTCACCTATGCCTCCACCAAATGGGGAGAGGTATTGAAGGTTAAATTGCCATCCACTAACTGACAATCACGGTATTGAGCCGTTTCCGCCTCTACCGTGATTGATATCTGTTGTGCATTGCTGAAGCCAAACAACCATAATGCCACAATGCTTGTCAATAGTCTGTTCATGAAATCAGATGAGAGGCATGCCAGCCTTAGCACACTCTTCCCTCATGTCCTTAGGCCAAATGGAGGCTTGAATCTCACCCACATGAGCCTTATGAAGCAACACCATACACAGACGGCTCTGACCTATACCTCCACCTATAGAGAGAGGTATCTCATCGTTCATTAACTTCTTGTGGAAGAACAGATTCAGGCGTTCTGATTTATGTTCCAGTTCCAGCTGACGAAGCAAGGCATCCTTGTCCACCCTTATGCCCATAGAACTAAGCTCTATACTACGTCCAAGCACTGGATACCAAATGAGGATATCGCCATTCAAGCCCTTGTACCCGTCCTCATTGGGTGTGCTCCAGTCATCGTAATCGGGGGCACGTCCATCATGCTTTTCACCATTGGAGAGTTCACCGCCAATGCCCATGATGAAAACAGCACCATACTTCTTGCAGATGGCATCCTCACGCTGTTTGGGTGTCATGTCGGGATACATCTGCAAAAGTTCCTCTGAATGGATAAAATGTATCTCTTCTGGCAGGAAAGGCTTGATTTGCGGATAGGATTCACACACCAGATACTCCGTACGTGTGATGGCGGCGTAGATATCGCGCACGATTTTCTTCAAGAAAGTCAAGTTGCGGTCTTCCTTGCGGATGGTACGGCACCAATCCCACTGATCGACATAGAGCGAGTGGGTGTTGTCCAATTCCTCGTCGCCACGAATGGCGTTCATGTCCGTATAAAGTCCATACCCTGGCTGAATGCCATACTCAGCCAGCATAACGCGCTTCCACTTTGCCAGTGAATGCACGACTTCTGCCTCTTGTTCGTCCATGTCCTTGATGGGGAACGAAACAGGGCGTTCTACACCATTCAAATCGTCGTTCAGACCCAATCCGCGCATCACGAACAAAGGTGCCGTCACACGGCGCAGACGCAACGCGGTGGAAAGATTTGCCTGAAAGAAATCCTTGATTTGCTTAATGCCCAATTCCGTCTGTATGGGGTCAAGCAGTTGCTTGTAGCCCTCCACTTTAATGAGTTTACTCATTTTTCTTATGCGGTTTTTCTCTATTTCACGTTATACAATCAGTTCCTTCCTTACCGAAAGTGCTGCAAAGGTATGATTTATTTTCTTAACAATCACAAAAAACATGGAAAAATAATTGCAAAATGAAAGAAAAAAGGTTTAATCTTCTTACATTATTGCAACAAACACGCGTCATCATCTACTATTGTGTTATCTCCGCTTTGCGCCTTCCGACATCCAACCTTCACCCCAGGACAGGGTGTGGAGTGCATGATTTGAGGCTACAAAAAAACTCACCCCAAAAAGCACCCTAAAATCGGAGTCGGGGACATCGACCAATCGGAGTCCCCGACTCCGACCAACCGATGTCGGGGACTCCGATTTAGAGGCTGTGAAAGCGCACCACACACGGAAGCGCATCAATGTCCAAAACCCAACAGGCGCAATCAGAGATAAAGACAAGGAAAGAGTGCCGTTTTGAGAGAAGAAATACGTTAATCTTATATAATAATGATGTGTAGTTCCGCCTTTTTTCTTAACTTTGCATCGTTTTTGACATAAACCGAACAGATAACAGTATATTAGAGAACCAATTCTGAATATGGATTTCAACTTTGACGAAATTATAGATGAAGGCCACGTAGAGGGCAAAATCAGTTTCATTACCAGCATAGATAATCCGACGACAGGAAGCCTCAAGCAAGAGATTTCACCCGAAGACATCATCCCCATTCTGCCTTTGCGCGGGGTCATGCTCTTTCCCGAAACCATGGTGCCGATTTCGATTGGCAGAGACTCTTCTTTCAAACTGCTGAAGGAGGCACAAAAGAAGGATGCCCCCATCGCTGTGTTCACACAGGTGGATGATTCGACTGACGAACCCGACTATGAGCAGCTGTATCATACAGGCGTGATTGGAAAAGTGCAGAAAATCATCAAACTGCCCGACGGGAACAAAACGGCGTTGATTCAAGGATACACACGAGCCCGACTGATCGACTTGGAATGGAACGGGAACTACAATGTCGGTCATGTGGAGAACTATCCAGAAGTTGTGCCCGAACGGGGAAACCGTGAATATATGGCAATCGTGGACGCGTGTCGCGAGACAGCCATCAAGCTGATGCGCACCAATGAGCAGACCATCGGTCCAGCATTCGCGCTTAATAACATCACCGACAGGACACTTGTCATCAACTTCATCTGCTGCAATTTGAACATCAACAACAAGGAGCGCATCGTATTGCTGGAAGAGAGCAACATGTTTGACCGTGCCTATCGGTTGCTTGGCATCCTGCAACGCGAATACCAATATGTGGCACTGAAAATGGACCTGCAAATGCGCACTCGCGAGGAGCTGGACAAACAGCACAAGGAGTATTTCCTGCGCCAGGAGATGGAAACCATTCAGGAGCAGCTGGGCGAGAAAGGCGAAGACGAGATTCGCCAGATGAGGGAACAGGGCAAGAAAAAGAAGTGGGATGAAGCCACGGCAAAGATATTTGAAGATGCCTTGGACAAGATGTCGCACATGAGCAGCCACACCCCCGACTATCAGACAGAATACACATGGGCACAGACCATGTTGGAACTGCCTTGGGGAGAATATACCAAGGACAACCTCAACCTAAACAACGCCGAGAAGGTACTGAACAAAGACCACTACGGAATGGAGAAGGTGAAAGAGCGCATCATCGAGCATTTGGCAGTGCTGAAAATGCGTGGCGACTTCAAAAGCCCCATCATTTGCCTGTATGGACCTCCGGGAGTGGGCAAAACGTCGTTGGGCAAAAGCATCGCAAAGGCAATGAAGCGTAAGTATGTACGCATATCATTAGGCGGATTGCATGATGAGGCCGAGATTCGCGGACACCGACGCACGTATGTGGGCGCGATGGCAGGACAAATCATCAAGAACATAAAGAAAGCTGGAAGCAGCAACCCTGTGTTCATCCTCGACGAGATTGACAAGGTGGCACAGAACACCAACCACGGAGACCCTGCGTCCGCACTGCTCGAAGTGCTTGACCCCGAACAGAACGTAGCCTTTCACGACAATTATCTTGACGCTGATTATGACCTTTCAAAGGTGATGTTCATCGCCACGGCAAACAATATCAGCACCATTCCAGCCCCACTGCTCGACCGAATGGAACTGATTGAGGTGAGCGGCTATCTGACGGAAGAGAAAATTGAGATTGCGAAACGCCATCTGGTGCCGAAAGAACTTGACAATCTGGGCATGAAGGACAGCGGCGTGAAGATTGCAAAGCCTGCCATCGAGAAGATTATTGAAGACTACACGCGCGAGTCGGGCGTGCGCGCCCTCGACAAGAAGATAAACAAGGTGTTGCGTAAAGTGACGCTGAAATACGCAAAAGATGGTGTGCTGCCAGAGAAGGAATTGACGGTGAACGACGTGAAGGAGTACCTCGGCACTGAGCCATTCAGTCGCGACAAATACCAAGGCAACGACTATTACGGCGTTGTGACGGGCTTGGCATGGACAAGCGTAGGTGGAGAAATCCTCTTTATTGAAACTTCCATTAACAATGGAAAGGGCGAAAAGCTTGGATTGACGGGCAATTTGGGCGATGTGATGAAGGAATCTGCCACGATTGCCTTGCAGTATCTGAAAGAGCATTGTGACATTATTGGCATCCAACCCGATTTCTTCGAGAGCCACAATATCCACATCCATGTGCCCGAGGGTGCTACACCCAAAGACGGACCATCGGCAGGTATCACCATTGCCACCTCGTTGGCAAGTGCCATCACCAAACGCAAAGTGCGGAAGAACATTGCCATGACAGGAGAAATAACCCTGCGCGGCAAGGTACTTCCCGTGGGTGGCATCAAAGAGAAGATTTTAGCGGCGAAACGCGCTGGCATCACCGACATTCTCATCTGTCATGAGAACAGGAAGAACATCGAAGAGATTCCTGCCAAGTATGTGAAGGGCGTGACATTCCACTATGTGGAGAACGTGAAGGATGTATTGGATTTTGCGTTGCTGTAATCTCCGAAGACCTACAGGACTATAAAAACAAGACTATCATGACATTCACTCTCCAACATAGCGATTCCAAGACCAATGCGCGTGCTGGTATTATCCATACCAACCACGGCGACATTCAGACACCCATCTTCATGCCTGTAGGCACACAAGCCACGGTGAAAGCGGTACACCTGCATGAACTCAAGGATGACATCAAGGCACAAATCATCTTGGGCAATACGTATCACCTTTATCTGCGTCCGGGACTCGAAGTGCTGAACGCAGCAGGTGGTCTGCACAAGTTCAATGGCTTTGACCGCCCAATGCTGACCGACAGCGGTGGCTTTCAAGTGTTCTCGTTAGCTGGCATCCGCAAAATCAAGGAAGAAGGCGTTGAGTTTCGTAGCCATATAGACGGAAGCAAACACTTCTTCACACCAGAGAAGGTGATGGACATAGAGCGCACGATTGGTGCCGACATCGTGATGGCATTCGACGAATGTCCTCCTGGCACCAGCGATTATGAATACTCGAAGAAATCGTTGGCTTTGACTGAACGCTGGCTCGACCGCTGCATACAACGGTTCAACGAGACAGAACCGAAGTATGGTTATCAGCAAAGCCTTTTCCCTATCGTACAGGGCTGTACCTACAAGGACTTGCGCGAACGTGCGGCGGAGAATGTGGCATCGAAAGAAGCAGACGGCAATGCCATTGGCGGGTTAGCTGTTGGAGAACCAACGGAAGTGATGTATGAGATGGTGGAGGTGGTCAATGCCATTCTGCCTAAAGAAAAACCGCGTTATCTGATGGGAGTGGGTACACCCATCAATATATTGGAGGGTATTGAGAGGGGCATTGACATGTTCGACTGCGTGATGCCTACCCGAAACGGCAGAAATGCCCAAATCTTCACAAGACACGGCATTATCAACCTGCGTAATCAGAAGTGGGACTTCGATTTCTCACCGCTCGACCCATACGGGACATCTTATGTCGATACGACATACACGAAGGCATACGTGCATCACCTGTTCAAGGCGCAAGAACTGTTGGCAATGCAGATTGCCTCCATTCACAATTTGGCATTCTATCTCTGGCTGGCGGGAGAAGCCCGTCAACACATCATTGCTGGCGATTTCTGCGTTTGGAAAGCCAAGATGGTGGAGGAATTGGGCAGAAGGCTATAAGGGGAAAGAGAGATTATTACACATATATTATAATATAAGGGATATTCATAACATTGGTTACTGCGGAAGAAGATAACGGAAAGCAAGCTCCACTCATAATCGAAGAAAGGAGCACGGCTCATTGCGAACACTCGNANANACAGGNCAGNAAACGATTGCACCATGCGCNGCGTTCGAGGGGTGTTCACCGTTTGTTTCCTATCAAATGGCTCACGGAACACTCTCCCCTATCCCGACTGGATCGCTACATCATCGGCAAATTCCTCGGCACCTATTTCTTTTCCATCATTCTCATTATCAGCATTGCAGTTGTATTCGACATCAATGAGAACATTGACAAGTTTCTGCAACATGATGTCCCTATAGAAGAGATTCTGTTCGACTATTATCTGAACTTCATCCCTTTCTATTCCAACATGTTCAGTCAGCTCTTCGTGTTCATTGCTGTCATCTTTTTCACAACTAAACTGGCTGATAATTCTGAGATTATTGCTATGTTATCCACCGGTACCAGCTTCCGACGGTTGGTGCGCCCATATATGGTTTCAGCTGGCATCATTGCCTTGCTCAACTTTGGATTGGGGTCTTATGTCATTCCCCAAGGAAACGTAAAACGTGTACGATTTGAGAATCAGTACAAGAACCGCGGAAGGCAAGACTTTGCAGCGAACGTACAACTGGAGGTTGATTCGGGTGTCATCGCCTATATCGCCCGTTATGAAGAAAGCCAAAAGACAGGGTATGAGTTTACGCTCGACAAGTTCGAAAACAAAAAGCTGGTCAAACATCTTCAAGCTATGACTATCCAATACGATACGCTCTCTTATGAGCCATACCATTGGATTATCACAGGATACCAAACTCGCGACTTCCAAGGATTGANNGAAGTAATCNGAAGTGGCAACAAACTTGACACCATCATCAAGATNCAGCCTCAAGACNTTATNGTAGCACGCGATATGGAGACCACGATGACGAGTCCAGAATTGCGCCGCCACATAGACAGGCAGAAAGCACGCGGATTTGCCAACATTCAACAGTTTGAAGTAGAATACTGGAAACGGGGGGCTACGGCCTTCGCCACTTTCATTCTAACCCTCATCGGTGTCTCTATCTCTGCACGAAAACGTAAGAACGGAATGGGTATCGCATTGGGTATCGGACTCGCACTGATATTGGTTTATATCATGTTCCAGACTGTTGTGTCAAGCTTGGCTGTCAACGCTAACTTCCCTGCAATCATTGCCGTATGGATTCCTAACATCGTCTATGCTTTCATTGCGTTCCACTACTATAAAAAAGCACCCAGATAACAGATTATATCACTCTTAAAAACATAAACTATCGTGTATTTTGATGAACTAAACATTTCAGATGAACTGCTTGATGCCCTCGATGCGATGAACTTCGAGCAGTGTACCCCTATACAAGAACAAGCAATTCCAAAGATTTTGGAGGGACGTGACCTCATGGGCATAGCACAAACAGGAACTGGCAAAACGGCTGCCTATCTCCTTCCTGTGCTTGACGAACTCAGCCACGGCGATTACCCCAAGGACTCGGTCAACTGTATCATTATGTCGCCCACACGGGAGCTGGCACAGCAGATTGACCAGCAGGTGGAGGGCTTTGCCTACTATCTTAACGGTGTTTCTTCCGTGGCTGTCTATGGTGGAAACGACGGCATTCGTTTTGAGCAAGAACGTAAGGGACTCGAACTCGGAGCCGACATCATCATTGCCACCCCTGGTCGTCTCATCAGCCACTTGAATGGAGGTCACATCAATCTGAAAAAAGTATCGTTCTTCATCCTTNACGAAGCAGACCGCATGCTTNACATGGGCTTCTACGATGACATCATGAANATTACCAGCTATNTGTCCGAGGAGCGGCAAACCATCATGTTCTCTGCCNCCATGCCTGACAATATCTTGAAACTGGCACAGAACATTCTTCACGACCCCATAGAANTGAAAATTGCCGTTTCCANANCTGCTGAGAAGATTCAGCAGCAAGCCTATCTNTGCTATGATGGCATGAAAGACCGCATCGTCGAGAAAGTCCTCCAACAGGAAGACCTTGACCGCGTCATCCTCTTCGCTTCGNCTAAAATGAAGGTTAAGNAACTCAGCANCACGCTAAAGCGCAAAGGATTCAATGTTGGTGCTATGCACAGCGACCTTGAACAGCGCGAACGTGAAGAAATAATGCTGGCTTTCAAGAATCGACGCATCAACATCCTCATTGCCACCGACATTGTGAGCCGTGGCATTGACATTGACGATATCCAAATGGTCATCAACTATGATGCGCCAAGAGATCCAGAAGACTATGTTCACCGTATAGGTCGAACAGCACGTGCAAACCGTGAAGGTCAAGCCATCACGCTGGTTACACCAAAGGACTGGTCCCATTTGCAGAAGATTGAACAGCTTATAGAAAAGGAGATAGACAAGCCTGCCTTGCCAGAAGGTTGTGGCGAAAAGCCGCTGATGCCCACAGGAAATGCGTCCACAAAAAAGCGTTATTACGGACGAAGTAGCCATCGAGGCTCGCGCAAAAAGGGACNATCANACTCATCCNCGCCAAAGGGNAAGNGCCANCAGNCTCATANACAGCGTAGGTCCTAAAAAGCCACACAAAAAGCATCGAAACCATTACGAATCGCCATCTTTCAGTTTTTTTAACTTGCTTCGGTAAGTTCAAATTTTGAAGGCTACACAAAAAGGCGTAATTTTGCACTACAAACATAGACATCAACGACAAAAAATGATAAAGAAGTTAGCACTTGTTCTCATCGCCACATGGCTNGCTGCCAACACCCATGCCCAGAACGGTATCAGTTCCCCCTACTCCCGTTATGGTTTTGGTATTCAGTCTGAACGCGCTATGGGATTCAACAAAGGTATGGCTGGCGTGGCTCAAGGCTTCCGCAACGGGCAACAAATCAACATAGCGAATCCAGCCTCTTATTCAGCCGTAGATTCATTAACAGCCTTGTTTGACCTTGGTATATCCTTGCAGAATACAAACTACAAGATGGGTGGAATGCGCCAAAACATTAGAAACTCCAGCTTTGACTATTTCGCATTCCAATTCCGAGCAGCCAAACATGTTGGTGTCACCACAGGAATCTTGCCTACCACGAACATAAAATACAACTTCGTTTCATCCTCCACCCCACTTGAAGGAAATGAGAATGTCACCTCCCATTCCAGTTTCAGCGGTGACGGCGGTCTTCGCGAAGTCTTTATGGGTGTGGGATGGAATCCATTCAAGCCGTTATCTATTGGTGTCAACCTCAGTTATCTTTGGGGTGATTACACCCACAACATGACCCTGTCGTTCAGCGAAAACACTATTAACAATATGGCACGTATCTATACTGCCGAAATCAGCACCTACAATCTTCAAGGCGGTATCCAATACATCCAGCCCCTCAATCACGATGACCAGTTGGTCATTGGTGGTACCTACACCATGGGGCACAAAGTTGAGAACAACGCATACCGCAAGACCGAGACGCGAAACAGCTCATCGGCTATCGAAACAGAATCTACCGACACCATCAGAAACGCATTCCAATTACCCAATGCTCTCGCAGTAGGAGCCACATATTACCATGCCGACCAATTGCGCGTAGGTGCAGACTTTGAACTTCAAAAATGGAGTCTTTGCCGTTTCCCAAATCAGTCATGAGACCATTGTTCTGATATCTATACAGCTACTCGCGGACAACTCAACGACCATTGGAAGGCAGCAGTAGGCTTGGAATGGACACCTAAATCCACCTCCAACCCCTACTTCAATAAATGCAGCTACCAAGTGGGTGGTTACTACGCCCAATCATACGCCAAAGCCGATGTCACGGGCACAATCACCAGCAAGCCCAGCGAAGTAGGTGTTTCAGCAGGTATCACAATGCCCATTGCAAACCGCAACACATGGCGTGTTAGTCCCAAGATGCACTTCTCCGTACAATGGATACACACAGATATTCCCTATCTCAATGCCATTACCCAACAACAGAGCAAGCTGACAGAGAACTACCTCAAGTTCTGCATAGGTCTTACTTTCAGCGAGCGCTGGTTCTACAAATGGAGGGTTGAATAATCTCTTCTTGCAGGTTGTAGAGCGTATCTCCCTCCGTTAATAGGCGTTCCCGCTCTGAAAAGAGGAGATTTCCGCTACCCCAATTAACAAGCACGCTATAATTTTGTGTCAATAAACCTCAAACCAATAGAGAGAAACGAACTAATATATACAATTAAACAATCAATGATTATGAAAAAGATTCTATTTGCAGGCGTTCTCGCTTTAGTGTCTGTTGCAGGTAATGCACAGAATCTGAAGGGAACGTCTATCAACGAC
>WFLX010388222.1_pt1 | contig 20579 bp, 17 predicted proteins | sample 4967041 | NCBI WGS metagenome assembly WFLX01 (sample SAMN12857096, study PRJNA449069) | gut metagenome | isolation source: stool from male and female vole | host: Microtus ochrogaster | place: USA:Florida | collected 2017
CGAAAAATTATTTCAAATGAAGAGATCAATTGTGCTGTGTTATATCCGCTTCAAACTTTCACCAAAGGAGTGGAAATGAAATATACAGATATCCCATTTCTCATAGAAGGGGAGAACCCCAAAATAGAGACGTCATTGATTTCTTTAATGGAAGGGATTTCAAAAAATGTAAGGAGTGCTAATACCGAGATCAGAAAGAAATATCATCTTGCAGCAGTGATTTCATGTAATTTCACCAACTATTTATTTGGATTGTCAGATGAATTATTAAGCGACGCCGGTTTGGATTTCAAACTGTTGATTCCTTTGATCAAACAGACATTTGAGAAAGTGGAGGATTTGAAACCTTTTGAAGCAATGACGGGACCGGCACGAAGAAAAGATTATACTACCATTGATCAGCACATGGATGAACTTGATGACTATCCTGAAACTACAGAAATATATCGTAAGATTTCGGAAAATATCTTAAAACGTTATGAGTAAACTGGATAAAGAATATAACATAAAAGGATTTGTTTTTGATGTTGACGGAGTTTTATCTGCAACCTGCTTGCCAATAAGAGACGATGGTCAGCCTATAAGAACGACTAATTTAAAGGATGGATATGCAATCCGGGTCGCATTGGAAGCAGGTTATAAATTATGCATCATCTCCGGAGGACATAATGACAGCGTAAAAAAGCGATATAATCTGTTGGGAATAAATGAGATTTATCTGGAAAAAGCACAGAAATCGGAGACTCTGAAGAAATGGATGAGAGAGAATGATTTGGAGCCTGAAAATGTTGCCTATATGGGTGATGATATTCCGGATTTGCCGTGCCTCAGGATTGTTGGGTTGCCGGCTTGTCCATACGATGCTTCTTCAGAAGTGTTGCAAACCGCAGTTTTTATTTCAAAATATACCGGAGGTTATGGGTGTGTGAGAGATTTGATTGAAAGTGTTTTAAGAAGTCAGGGAGATTGGGAAAAGACAGTCATGAATGTAGGGGCATGATCTACTTTCGAAGTTGAATATATATTTGTATATTATGCTAAATAATCTGAAAAGATATAATATCATATTAGGAAGTAAAAGTCCGCGGAGGCGCGAACTTCTTCAAATGTTAAGAATCCCGTTTTCAATTGTTGTCATAGATGGTATGGAAGAGTCCTATCCGGAAGATATGAAATCTGAATATGTGCCTCAGTATTTATCTGAGCAAAAAGCGGATGTCTATCTGAAAAGGTTGAATGATAAGGATTTGGTTATTACTGCAGATACAGTAGTTATTTTAGATAATAAGATTTACGGAAAACCGCTCTCTTCTGAAGATGCTATAAACATGTTGATGCATCTTTCGGAAAGAACCCATACGGTTGTCACCGGTGTAACAATCGCTACTAATGAGAAAAGAACATCTTTCACAACAAAGAGTGATGTGAAATTTGCGGCAATAACTGAGGATGAGGCGCGCTATTATGTTGAAACTTTTAATCCTCTCGATAAAGCCGGAGCATACGGAATTCAAGAATGGATAGGAGCAATTGCCGTTGAAAAAATCGATGGATCATTCTATAATGTAATGGGTCTTCCGGTGCATCAATTATATAAGGAGTTGAAGAATTTTTAATTTCTTACAGTACTAACTTAATTGACTAATTTTATAAATTTGACAAGAGGTTGACTATCCCCATAGTTAACCTCCAATTTATTTCTACAATCGGTTTTACCCTTCCTGATGAGTCTGCCAACATATCTATCCCACAATATCCGGTGTAATCCCCACATAGGGTTTCAAGACAATATTTCTGTTTTTTTATTAATTCCGGATTTAATTTTACGCCTGTTGATTCAATAAAGCCTATTATGTCGTGAGGAGCGCCGTTGATATTGAAATGATATTTTCCTCGTTTAGATGCTTCAAAAGCGGAATATCCNNGAAANGTTGNGNGNGGTTTGCCATTCGAGNCGCGTTTGATTAACCATTCAGTTGCAAAATCAACACATTTATTTTCGGCTATTTCACCGAGTACACTTCCCTGGCGTTTAATTATACCTGACAGCCAAGGCTTAATATGTTTTTCTTCCAAATCCTCTGTGAAGAGTATTCCTCTACCCGAACTGCTCCATGGGGCTTTGAAGAAAACCGGGTGATTCTCTTGTTGCCACTTCAGGGCGTCTTTAACATTTGTGAATTCTATCGGGGAATGAGTCAGAAAACGGTGTTTTTCAGATTCGGTAGTAAGGGATTTAAAAAGATTGTTGAAATCTATTGTCAGCCGACGGTGAGAAATATTACGAAGATTTTTCAGAAAGCTATCGGAAGGGAGCATTGATTCCGGCACACCTTCTGCCAATAGGGTCTGCTTTAAAGCCGGGTTCCATCCCCATGGGAGAATAGTGAAATTTTCCGCCACTGCCGGATCTGAAAATTTAAAAGACTGAAGATAATCCGGCAAATCACTTAGCGAAAGATGAATGAGATTTTCAGGAATATTAGGAGGAGCAGAAATATCATCAAGAGTTAGNATAATATCGCCCGGAGAGGCGAATTCCGTAGGNAGGAAAGCGAGTCTTTTGCGCACTTCAATTACGGAAGCCGGCGGGGTATAAAAGGGGGAGAAAGAGGCTAAAGCATAATNNGTCTNCGGATTATAAATATGAATTGTCGNCATCTCANTTATCTGAATGAAATTTTAAAATACTCCTAATATAAAATAGAAGGTGTGTCAAAAGGAAATTTTTGATACACCTTCTAAAGATTTAAAGCGAATAGGTAATTTTAATCGCGCAAATGATCTTTCTCTTTCGCCGGGTTAGAGAAATATAATTTATGCTCAATATATTCTTGAGCCGCAATTAGCGTGGGCTTAGGAAGCTTCTCATAGAATCTTGAAATTTCAATCTGTTCGCGATTTTCCGAAACCTCTTCAAGGTTATCGGTGGAAGCGAATTCCTGGAGTTTCTTTTCAAGTTCCTTTTTTAATTCTGCGCTGATTTGATTTGCACGTTTTCCGATGATGCAAACTGTTTCATAAACATTACCGGTCTGTTCTGCCATCGCAATCATGTCTCGAGTCACGGTTGTGACGGGTGCATTAGTTTTCTTATAATCCATATCTTATATCAATAAATTGGAAGTTTCTATATTAATTTTTTATATGGTTTCGCGCTATATTATATATAGTTTCCGCCTCTTTTTTGTGTTTTGAGTCAGGGAAATTATTCACAAATGAATAATATTCATCAATNACGTCTTGATAACGCTCGTTTTGTTTCTCATCCACACTCTNCTTTNNTTCCTGATATTTAGATNTTAAAACCANGAGTTCAAAATNTNCTCTATATTTTGAATAAGGATAAGATTTGAGAGCGTTTTGCGCGGTTATAATAGCTGAACGATAATTATTTCCGAGAAAATTGCCGAGATTGTAGTATAATTGGGCATTTTGCAATTCCTTAAGGGTTAATTTATCTTGCATCTCGAAGATTGCGTTCTGAGCAAGAGTAACCTTATCGGAGCGGGGGAAATAGTCTAAGAATCCCTGAAGTTCCTCAATGGCTTTTATGGTGCTTGATTGGTCAAGTTGCGGGTCAGGAGAATCAAGATAATAACCATATCCGCTGTAATATCGCGCTAATTCAGCAAATTTACCTTTGGGATACCGGGTGTAATAAGTTTTAAAATATACTCCGGAATTCAGATAGTCTTTATTTTCATAATAAGACATTCCCAATAAAAACAGTGCCTCTTCGCCTTTTTCAGTCCCTCTCAAGGGTTGAATAAGGTCGTTGAGCAAAGTAATGGCCTGCATGTATTTCTTATCATCGTAGGCCTTTTTAGCGTATTGAAATTTATAGTCAACGTCCCGACTTTTCAGAACTTTATTATATTCTCCGCATCCGCCAAGTAAGATGGTGAATATCAGTATAGTAAAGAGATATTTTCTCATTGTGTCCAATCAAAGCGCTTTGAGTTTGCAAAATTAATCAAAAAATATGAAAAATACTATACTTTTCCGTTAGATTTTTGATTATTTTTTTCTTTTTCACCTCTTTTTTTATTTCTGATTTATGCCTCTGATATTATTAGGGGAAAATCAACTCAATTCTTGTAATTCTTCATAACCTCTTTTGAAAAAGAAGCATGCATAGTCCTTCGGGCGTATAATTTCAGCATCAGCAATTACGATATCTATATCTATCGGCACTCTTCCTTCTGCTCTTGCCGGTTCATCCCTACCTTCCAGGACTTCAAAATCCTTTAATTTTTGATTGAGTTCCTCCATTGAGCCGGAAAAATCCACAATAGCCACGGAATTGAGATAGTGAACTTTCCCTTTATGAAGAGCGGGAGATTCGTAGGGTGTAGAGGAATAGAAGTTATCGCAGATTTCCGCAAGATAATTTAACGCGTTCAGCAGATGCTGTTCGCGGTCGCCGTCGTTGCTGCCGAGTCCTAAATAATACCTCATTTCTTATTAAGAGAATAGGGATAAGATGATTTTTTCAGGGTTAAAACCGTAATTTCGGGCACTGCGCCGATTCTGAATGGCATCCCGACCTCTCCGGCTCCTATATTTACATATATTTGAAGAATATCACCCTTAGAATTTTGTTGAGCATAAAGTCCTCCCCATTGAGGATAGCGCCATTGAGATGGACTCCATTTCCAATTGCCGACTTTTATTTCAGTCTGCATTGCATGAGTATGTCCCGACAATGTCAAATCGATATTGGATATTTGAGTGACCTCTCTTCTCCAATGTTCCGGATTATGACTCAACAAAATTTTAAAATTAGAATCATACAGATTCTTATTTTTTGATTTGTTTGCAGGATAAGCTGTTGTCAAATCACCGTATTGTCTGAATGGGGGTTCACCCCAATTTTCTATACCTATCAGTTGAATGGTGTCTGAATTATGCACTATCTCTGTGGAGGCATTATTGAGCGTGTTCCATCCAATTTGACGTTGCCAATTTTTCAGCAAGTTCAAGTTGGCTTTTTTATCATCTTCGCTGTTCCATTCCAAATAATCGCCATAGTCATGATTGCCTAAAACAGACCAAACTCCATCGGGAGCTTTAATTTGGGATAAAATTTTTAAAAATGGTTCAAGTTCTTTAGTATGTCGGTTGACTATATCCCCGGTGAAGAAGACAATGTCGGGATTTTGAGCATTAACGGAGTCTGTCAGACGCGCTATAAATTTGGTGTCTTCTCCCCATGTACCTACATGTAAGTCTGAAATTTGCACTATTTTGTAATTATCGAAATCTTGAGGTAAGCGTGGGGAACATATCTCCACTTGAGTGACATCAATCTCTTTTCTGGTTTTCAAAGAGCCAACCCACAGTGCGGTAAAAAGAATCACTGCTAAGGGCAATCCTACCCATTTCCCCAATTTTATTGTATTCCCTTTCCATAATAGGGGAATAGAACCTATTATAGAGAAGAAGCAAAAGACAAATTTGGGTATGTAAAGCGTCAGATAGGAGTAAAACGCCCACATTAAAAAAGTTATGTCGGATGTGGCGTCACGTCGAGGCAGGAGAAAGCAAACAATTAAAAATATCCAGCATGCCACTGCGGATATAATATAGAGGTTTGAGAAAATCTTCCGTTTCGGGAAATTTTTTTTAATATCATAAAAGATATATATGTCTATAGCAACTGAAAATATAACAGTCAGTATGGCAAGCAACAAGGGTATTCTCATAAAGAATGTGGGATTTCTAATCGGCTTATTCAAATCCACCGAGAATAGTGCGTAATTTATTTTTTAGTGGATTAGCATACATTGTTAGCATCATCTCCATCATATATTCGCGTTCTTCAGGCGTAATGTCGGGAAGATCAATCTTATCCAGTTGAGCATTAAAATAATCAATAACTTCTTGTTTGCGCTCGGGAGTGTAGTAGGCTTCAAAGCGATCGGTCTTGTGTAGAAGGTCAAAAGCGATATAATTGATTCGGAAAATCATATAACTGCGATGAATTGCCTGATCAATAATCTTTACTACATATCGGGCGGATGTGTTGTTGTCTTTAAAATGACCAATCTGATCTAATTTGGAATTGATGCGTGGCGTCAATTGGAAATGAACTTTTCCTTTGAACTGAAGTAGTCCGGTCTCCATTGAAAAGAGGTCATCTTTTTGCGACTTTTTGAAATCAGGGTCTCGTCGCCTCATAAGGAATTCTCTGGCTTTGAGATAATCATTGGGGTCATATTCATAACTAATCGCAACCGGCATTAAGTTAATCTCCTTAAGTCGATCCATAAAAGAACCCTCTCCCGCAATAGCCAACATTTTCACGAGGGATTCCTGAGTATGATCGGAAGAATCTTTTGCCCGCCCCTCGCGCTGAGCAATCCAGACAGATTCATGCTTATCCAAAAGACAATAATGAATGTAAGCCGAGAGTTTCTTGGCCGCCATCAAACCTTCGCGCAGACCGGTGTTGCGTTTTACTATGAAACTTTTATTAAGCCTGACAAGGTCTTTAATCCAATCGAAAATCAGTAGATTATCGCCAATAGCCACTTCTGAGGTGGGAATATCCCTTCTCAGAAATGCTAAATTTAGAAATGAAGCGTCCAGCACGATATCTCTATGATTGGTGATGAAAGTATAATTCATCGATGGATTGAGATGTTTCATTCCTCCAATGCTGATTCCGGCAGTAGTGGTCTTGGCAAGCATTTCAAGGAACGGGAACATCACTTGATGCTGGAAATCGTATTTGTTATTTATCTTCAATAAATCATCGATAAGTGTAGGAATTCCCTCGGATGGCATGGCATATTTCACTGCGTGGAGGAATCCGGGCTCTTTGACGAGCCTTTCCATAGTGGAATGAAATACGGAATCATCTAAAGGGGCTATATCGGAAAAATCGTATTCTTGCGACATGATTTTTATTTTGGGTTTCTATCTTTAGTTTTTTGTCTTATTGTCAAACAGCCAATACATTAATATTTCAATATGTTAATTTGTTATATCAGCTATAATTTAAACGATTCAGTTGTTAATTATATGAAAATTTTATGACTTTTTAACAAAAATTTAGATTTTACTGTTATTTTCTATCCTCTTTTACGTAATTTCTCCATTTTTCTAAAAGTTGGGTCATATCTTCGGGCAATTCAGAATCAAAATACATTTTTTCTCCGGTGGCAGGATGAATGAATCCCAAGGTTTTGGCATGCAATGCCTGACGTGGACATATTTCAAAACAATTTTCTATGAATTGTTTATATTTTGCAAATGTTGTCCCTTTCAAAATTTTGTCTCCTCCATATCGGGCGTCATTGAATAACGGATGTCCTTTATATTGCATGTGAACTCTAATTTGGTGAGTCCTCCCGGTTTCAAGAACGCATTTCACAAATGAAACATAACCAAAATCCTCGACTACTTCATAATGGGTGACTGCGTGTTTCCCGATTTCGGGATTATCAAAGACCGCCATCTGAAGTTTATTTTTGGGATTGCGGGCGATATTTCCGGTGATTGTTCCCGTCTTTTCAGGGAATCCTCCCCATATCAACGCCCGATATTCTCTCTGAGTAGTCTTATTAAAGAATTGCAAACCCAGATGAGTTTTCGCTTCCGGAGTTTTCGCTACAACTAACAATCCACTTGTATCCTTGTCAATTCTGTGTACAAGTCCGAGACGCGGGTCTGAAACGTCATAATCAGGATTATCTTTGAAGTGCCACGCAAGAGCATTGACCAGAGTACCGGTATAGTTTCCGTGTCCCGGATGCACCACCATTCCCGCAGGTTTATTGACAACTAACAGATGTTCGTCTTCAAACACGATGTTAAGCGGGATATCTTCCGGAATAATCTCTAATTCATATCGTGGTCGATCCATAACGATGCTGACTACATCGTCTGCTTTTACCTTATATGATGACTTAACCGGACGTCCGTTGACAATAATGCAATTGGCTTCTGCCGCCTGTTGAATCCTATTTCGGGAGGTCTTCTCCATGCGGGCTACCAGAAATTTATCCACTCGCAGGAGTTTCTGTCCTTTGTCGGCAACAAAACGGAAATGCTCAAACATCTCTTTGCCGTCAGAGGTTACAAATAAGGGTTCCGCCAATTCATCATCGGCTTCTTCCTGACTCCGAATTATNTCTTCTTCCTCACCGACCATAANATCTTCTAATTTTATTGTGGGNTANTAAAAATATTCAAGGGTTTCTTCCTCCTCNTCATANTGTTCGCTTGTGCGACCGGGTGAATAAGATGGGTNCGNATATCCGCCATGCGGAGAATACGGGTCATAATTAGAATAATCGATATTTTCCCGTTCTTTTTGGGTAAGAATCAATTCTTCATTCTGTAAAGAATCTCTCAGAGATGCGAGTCTGCCGTCATATACCTGAACAATCAGGTTTGCATTTACCGGGACCTTCTGCATCTTCTTTACGGGTACCCCATTAGCCAGAACCTTGACGATACAATCGTTGTCGCCGAGAATATANTGAACCTTAACATTCTTAAATCCAAGTTCCTGAAGTTTTGCCATTCCCGAACGGAATGAGAAGCTGCGCAGAGCGTCATCCATCGGATGATTATCATCGTCAATCACTACCTCTTTGGGATGAACAGCATTGATGTAAAGAAAAATCTTTCTGCCGGGCTTTACTACGGATTTTGCTTTTGGAAATTGCTCAATAACGTAGCCGGGTTTCACGTCATCTTTATAGAGTGAGTCGCGAATGTCGACCTGAAAACCATGGTCGTGTAATAATTTTATGGCTTCGGTATAAGACATATTCTCAACTCCCGGCACTGTATCCGTTTCTCCATGTTTGGTAAATAAAGCAATGGAAAAATATATGATGCATATTCCAAGAAGTGCAATGGCAATAATAATGGTGAGATTCACCAATATCGGATGTTTACCTGCAAAATTTTGGGGTATTTTATCTGACGAATTTTTCATCTTTTATTATTTGGAATCCAAATTTACGAAAAAAAGCTCATATTAGACCCAATTTGATAAAATTTTATCATCCGTTAAGTGTGAGAAACCCGGCGGAACAGATAAAGACCTATCAGGATATAGACAAAGTTAGGAATTTCCATAGCGATGAATGGAGTTGTCAAGCCATTGATGGCAAAAGAACTTGTAATGGTTGAGAATAGTATGTAGCTGAAGCTCAAGACTAAACCTATGCCGATGTTAATACCCATGCCCCCTTTCACTTTCTTGGAACTCAAAGACATTCCGATCAGAGTCAGGATGAATGCGGCGGCTGNGGCGGCATAGCGTCGCNCACGNTCAATTTCAAACCCTTTTATATNCGCCACTCCTCTCATTTGTTGATGCTTNATATATTCCGTCAATTGGGGTGTAGTAAGTGTCTCCTGGTCTTCCTCCGCAATCAGGAAATCTTTGGGCTCTATGGGGATAATGGTGTCTAAAGACATTCCTCTTCTGACACTCTCCTTCATTCCGTCAAAGTCACGAATCATGTAATCGTGCAGTTTCCAATGATATTGACGGGTTGAATCATATTCTACGGTGCGTGCCGTCATTCTCGACACGATGGTTTTCCCATCGAAATGATCCATTGAAAAACGATATCCAGTTTTATCGTGATTTTCAAAACGTGCCATATACACTACATTGCCCGGTGATGCCATCAGTTGAATATTCGACCCGGATTCCACACTCTTATTTCTAACATATTTATTAGTATAAGCTATTCGTTTCACATTAGTTGGGGGGATGATGTAATTGCTTAAGGCAAAAGTCAATGCAGCCAGGACGGCAGCCCCTATCATATATGGGCGGAGCAACCTCTTATAGCTGACTCCACTTGCCAAAATAGCAATTATTTCCGAATTACCCGCTAATTTGGAGGTGAAAAAAATAACTGAGATAAAGACAAACAGGGGAGATAATTGATTGGCAAAATAGGGGAGGAATGAAGCAAAATAATCAAAGAGTGTTTCTTTAATGGGGGCATTGAGAAATGCATCAAGTTTTTCGGTCACATCAAACATGGCTATCACAGCCAAAAAAAGTATTGTCGCCATCAGATATGTTCCTAAGAATTGCTTCAGGATATATCTGTCAAGTATCGTCAAGCGCCACAATCTTTTAAACCATCCCGCAGATTTGCGGAAAGGGGAAAACGCCATCGGCGGGAGGGATATGGAAATTGACTTGATTTTCTCTTTCACTTAAGTNCTTTTNTGTTTTNTGAAANCTTANAGTCGACGAGTTACNTTAACCACCATTTCACGTTTCCATTCGNCGAAATCGCCCGCAATAATATGTTTACGCGCCTCTCTGACGAGCCACAGATAAAATCCGAGATTATGGATGGATGCTATCTGCATTGCCAGGAGCTCATTGCTAATGAAAAGGTGACGCAGATATGCCTTGGAATATGTTTCATCCACAAATGTGGGACCACCTTCATCAATCGCAGAGAAATCATCTGCCCACTTTTTATTGCGCATGTTCATAATCCCATTGCGTGTAAAAAGCATACCGTTCCGACCATTACGAGTCGGCATTACACAATCAAACATGTCCACCCCTCTGTCAATAGCTTCCAGAATATTAGCCGGAGTGCCTACTCCCATCAAGTATCTTGGCTTGTCGGCAGGAAGAATATCATTGACAATTTCAATCATCTCATACATCTGTTCGGTGGGCTCTCCGACAGCCAATCCTCCGATAGCATTGCCGTCAGCACCATAATCCGCAACAGCCTTGGCTGCCTCGCGTCTCAAATCCGGATAGACGCAACCCTGAACAATAGGGAAATAAGCCTGAGAATAGCCGTATAAACCTTCGGTGGATTTATACCTTTCCCAGCCGCGTTTGAGCCATCGCATTGTCAGTTCGAGGGATTTGCGGGCATAATCGTAATCGGCTGTGCCGGGTGTACATTCATCCAAAGCCATCATTATGTCTGCGCCTATAGTGCGCTCGATGTCTACAACACCCTCGGGGGTAAATAGATGTTTTGAACCGTCGATGTGGCTGCGGAAATATGCCCCTTCCTCTTTTAATTTGCGAATGGATGAAAGGGAGAATACTTGAAAACCACCGGAATCGGTCAGAATAGGACGTTCCCATCCTATAAATTTATGAAGTCCTCCGGCTTTGTTTAATATCTCAAGTCCGGGACGCAGATATAAATGATAGGTATTACCAAGAATTATTTTAGCATTAATGTCATCTCGCAATTCTCGAAAATGGACACCTTTAACACTCCCAACTGTGCCGACAGGCATAAAGATAGGGGTCTGAATTTTGCCATGGTCGGTTGTTATTTCTCCTGCCCGGGCATTTGAATTCGGAGTGTTGCTTTCAACTACAAATTCCATTTCTTATTGATTATGATTTGAAAGAAATTTGACTAAATATTTTAAAAGGAGAGGATACAGATTGCAAAGTTAATTAAAATTACACAAATGGAGTGCATTTAAGGGTATTTCATCTTATTTTTCAGAGTTTGACGCCACTCTGCAACCCCAGGAATAGACTTTATCAATGATCGGAGTGTCAAGATTATACTTTTCTGCCAATTCCTTTATAAATCTTAATCCAAAATTAAAATCTTCAACGAAATAGCGACTTGAATAATCCGGGAGCCATCCCTCTTCTGTCTCCACCATTGGAGACTTGATATTTTTGAATGCAGGAATATTTTTAATTTTATTGGTCAGTGAAGTCGCGTTATATGATTCATAATAAGTAAGTAAAGAAGGAATTACCTCCTCTTTTATCCCTAATATTTTTATTAAAGACATGAATTCGGCATCCATTTGCAAAATAATTTCTGACGCTTCGTCAGTCCAATCTGCGTAAAAGAGAGATTGATTTGGAATTGGGTCTACCGCTTTATCTCCCCATAGACTATACATTCTGCCTGTGTGGAGAATGGGGTTGCTGTTTGTTAGAGATGCTTCGTAAAAATTATTCAGAATATTTACCGGAGTATGAAATAATAATTCAAGGATTTTCCGAAACTCTTCCTTATTATCTATATTCTCCACGGCAACGTTGACAACTGGTTTATATCCAAGCAAGTCAGCATGTCTGCCATATTCTCTAATCCTTGAAATAAATGGTACCCTCTGAAATCCGAAAAGTGGTTGTTCNGGCATAATATCGTGNGCGAAATAAAAGANACCGGTGCTTNACNCTATAGACCCNACAACCGNNTNATACTTTAAGTAANNNTTANTTTTNAACAGTTCANTTTGAATNAGATTTCNGGGTAAACATAATAATATCATATCGGAGTCCGGAATGATATCCACAGGATTATCTGAGATACTATCTAAAGTTCCTGTATATTCCTTACCATGCGGGTCAGAGACAATTATCTCTTTACTCCATTGACGGGGATGACCGGTTAAAACCGAGGTTTCAAACCCATCCGAAGCAAAGACTCCTACGCAAGTTAATCCTAAATTACCTCCTCCACAAATAGCAATTTTTCGTATTTCCATCAGTGTGTAATTTGAATGCTCTTTAATGCCTGAATTAATTTATGATCATCCTTCCGATCTCTGATAGATAATCTAACATATTGACCTCTACCGGAAAACCCTTGTTTATGGGAGCAATCCTTGATAAAAATATTATATTCCGTAAGGAGTTTAAGTGCCAGTTCATGGGAGGTTATTCCCTGAAGTTCGCATAAAAAATAATTTGCCTGAGAGGGTATAACTCTTAGCCATTTAATATTCGTCAATTCATTGAAAAATAAATCCCTCTCTTTCCGATAAATTTCGCATGCGTGCAAATAATCCTTTTCGTATTTATCGTAAATCTGCATATAAAACTCAGCGAATGAATTGATGTTCCAAATGGCAACATCTTTTCTCATTCTATTTATCAAATTCATATCTCCGGAAGCGAGTATGCCGAGACGTAGTCCGGGTACACCATAACTTTTGGAAATTGACTTGATTACGCAAAGATTGGGAAAATGCAAGAGAATTTCGGAATGAAGTAATGTGGAATCTTTTTCATCTGCAAAGTCTACGAAAGATTCATCAATTATCAATCTGATTTTCTTCTTTTCTGCCCATTCTGCCAATTTGAGAATATCTTTTTTTTCTATATAATTTCCGGAGGGATTATCCGGATTGACAATGAGCAAATTATCAACTTTATTTATATTGAAAAAATCTATTAAATCGTTTGCTGAATATTTAAAATCAGGATTTTGGGGCTCAAATTTAATTATATCCTCTGTTTTTAATCTGTTAGGATACTCTTCAAAAGATGGAGTGACCATGCCAAATCTGCCTTCCAGAACTCCCATAAGGCTCTTTATTAATTCTGCAGCTCCATTACCCACAACAATTTCATCATGTTTTATAGAGAAACATTTTGATGCTATCAATGAATTGACATTCATGCCGGATGGGTATTGCCGAAGCAATACTTCAAAATTTGCTTTCATCTCATCAATCATCTTTGATGTGGGAAAATACGGATTGACTAAATAACAGAAATCCAAAATATCCGGATAACGCCAATATCCGCCATAACTTTGTTGCAATTTCTCCAATCTCTTTTCCGGAGTTGCAAAGATTGTTTCCGCAATTCTCAAATCCTGAACATCATCTATTTCATACCATTTGAGGTCTCCTATCGGTACCGCTTTTATCTCCGTATTATCGATTAAAGTTAATACTCGAAGCACTTGCTCGTAATATTCATTTTCTCCGAGCACGCGAATATATGCCTCAAGGAATGGCAGGTAATGATTCTTTATAAAATCTTGAGAAAACTTATAAATATTGACTGTCTTATAATAAGAATCAGTCTCTTTGTATTTGAAATCTTTTTTGGGAATGAAATTTTTGATGTCATATTCTTCGTTAATTTTCATCATAGTTCCATCCATCCATGTTTGATATTTCGAGACTAAGGCAACAGAGCTGAAAGGGTTCTCGATTGCTTTGCTTAACACCTTATCTTCAAATATCAAGTCTGATTCAAGGAGAAGAGTATCATCTTGCTCCATCAACTCTCTTGCAAGCCATAAAGAGTATATGTTGTTTGTTTTATCGTAGACGGGGTTATCAACAAAAATAACATTCAGGTCGGGATGATTCTTCTTAACGTGTTGAATTACATTTTCCGCTTTATGACCTACGACTATAATTATTCGATTTATGTTGTAATGAGAAAGTTGTAGGAGCATGCGGTCAATGAGACGAATGCCGTTGACTTCCAGCATACATTTAGTGTTGTCAACAGTCAATTCTCCAAGTCGTCGCCCCAGTCCGGCAGCTAAAATCAGTGCTTGCATCACTTAGAAGTTTTAAAATGCAAATATATTTATCATAAATAAACAAAATTACAAAATTATTTCTGTCGTAGAAACAAAAAATCAAAAATGTTCCACGAAGGGGGTTGGAATCCCGGAGGAATATCAGAAAAAGGGCAATCCTCATCAGTTGCCCGGAACTCAAAACAGGTCAAACTTATTCAATTTTGAATGGGACCACCACTATCAATGCTACTGCAACTATCACCAATTCCGGAAGATAACCCCGCTACTCTCTTTTCTTATCCTTTTGTGTTGAGAGATAGAGAGTCAAAACATGATTAAGAATATATTAAAAAATGATGTGGGTGTGTCATTTTGACACACCCACATTCGACCTTATTTTTGAAAATATCTTTTGCTATTTATAGAGTTTTTCATTAAGTTTGCATTCCGACACAGCTGTTTCCGACATAGCCGTGTCGGTAATGACTGTGTCGGAAATATCCGTAGCATAGGCGCATTGAAGAAGAAAGCCGAAGCCTTCTTCGCCAAAAACAAAATCGCAAGCAATTACGACATCGAATACAAAGGTCTGACTTTGGAAGATATGTGAAACAAAGACCTTTTCTTTTGTGTTTCTGTGCTTTTGTCTTAAAAGATTACTGCCAGTCCATCTGTACTCCTGTCTATAAAGAAAAAAGAGCGTAACCCGAAAGCTACGCTCCTTTCTTATATAAAGTTATATTTATCTTATTTCACTTCCTCGAAGTCTACGTCTGTAATATCCTTTTCTTCATTGTGTGAGGGTTCTTGCGCTGCACCTGCTGCTGCACCTGCACCTGCTGCTTGCTGAGCATTGTAGATATCTTGAGCTGCTGCCTGCAATGCATCCTCAACAGCTTTAACAGAAGAATCAATATCTTCAACGAGTTGATTCTTGTGGACTTCTTTCAATTTCTCAAGAGCTGATTCAATCACAGCTTTCTTATCAGCTGGAATCTTATCGCCAAGTTCATTGAGTTGCTTTTCAGTTTGGAAAATCACTGTGTCAGCGTGATTCAATTTGTCGGCACGCTCCTTAGCTTTCTTATCCGCTGCTTCATTAGCCTTCGCTTCATCACGCATACGTTGAATTTCCTGTTCAGTAAGACCACTTGAAGCTTCAATACGGATTGACTGTTCCTTACCTGTGTTCTTATCTTTTGCTGAGACATTCAAAATACCGTTAGCGTCGACTTCAAATGTTACTTCAATCTGAGGAACACCACGCGGAGCGGGAGCAATACCGGCAAGATTGAACTCACCAAGAAGTTTGTCGTCGGCAGCCATCGGACGTTCACCTTGAAGAACTCGGATTGTTACTTCCGGTTGATTGTCGGCTGCAGTTGAGAATACCTGACTTTTACGGGTAGGTATTGTAGTGTTGGCATCAATAAGTTTAGTCATTACGCCACCCATAGTTTCCAAGCCGATTGACAACGGAACAACGTCAAGCAAAAGCACATCTTTAACATCTCCGCTGAGAACACCACCTTGGATTGCTGCGCCTATAGCTACAACCTCATCGGGGTTAACACCCTTGTTGGGTTCTTTACCAAAAATTTCTTTAACCTTGGATTGGATTGCAGGAATACGAGTTGAACCGCCAACCAGGATTACTTCATCTATTTCAGATGATGTAAGACCGGCATCTTCCAACGCTTTTACGCAAGGAGCTTTAACGGCATCAATAAGTTTTTCTGCAAGTTGTTCGAATTTAGAACGAGTAAGTGTCTTTACAAGGTGTTTCGGACCTGCTGCAGTAGCCGTGATATAAGGAAGATTGATTTCTGTTGAAGTTGAGCTTGAAAGTTCAATCTTCGCTTTTTCAGCAGCTTCTTTAAGACGTTGCATTGCCNTCGGGTCCAGACGAAGGTNAACACCTTCATCTTTCTTAAATTCATCNGCAAGCCAGTCAATGATTACATTATCAAAGTCATCACCACCGAGGNGNGTATCACCGNTAGTGGATTTNACCTCAAATACNCCGTNGCCAAGTNCGAGNATAGAGATATCAAATGTACCGCCNCCGNGGNCGAACACCGCGATTTTCTGTTCTTTCTGAGATTTATCAAGACCGTAAGCAAGGGCAGCGGCAGTCGGTTCGTTAACAATACGACGTACTTTCAAGCCGGCGATTTCTCCGGCTTCCTTAGTTGCTTGACGTTGAGAATCGTCAAAATAAGCCGGAACTGTAATAACAGCTTCTGTAACTTCTTGACCAAGATAGTCTTCAGCAGTTTTCTTCATTTTTTGAAGAATCATGGCTGAAATTTCTTGTGGAGTATAGTCTCTGCCATCTATGTCAACTTTCGGAAGATCGTTTTGGCAAACAACCTTATAAGGTACACGCTTGATTTCATCTTCTACTTGGTCGCACTTCTCACCCATAAAACGTTTGATTGAATAAATAGTGCGGGTAGGATTTGTGACGGCCTGACGTTTTGCCGGGTCACCAACTTTTCTTTCGCCTCCATCAACAAAGGCAACAACGGAAGGAGTGGTGTTACGTCCTTCATTATTAGGGATCACAACCGGATCCTTACCTTCCAAAACAGATACACAAGAGTTGGTGGTTCCTAAGTCAATACCAATAATTTTTCCCATGATATAATTTATAATTTAAAGTGTTAATAATTTCGTTTTGTGTTCTCTTAGTAATTTCTAATAATTTTGATTCTTATGAAATTATTGATAATTTCTAAGTTTCTTTTCACTTATTCTAACAAATAGCGTGCTAAATGTTTCACTCAAAAAGGCTTTATTTAATATTTCTTCACATAAATTATTGATAATTAGACATTGATGGTTTTATTATAAAATGGCTGTCTCAAACTTCCAGAATGTATAAGACTGTCAAATTTGTCAAAATTTACATATATTTACATAAATTGCTTAAAATCTAAATAAAAATCATTAAATTTGTAGCCTATATAATATAATAAGATGAAATTACTACAAGAAAAGCTTGGGCGCTATGACGCTCCACAAAAGGCCAAGGCAGCGGGAATATATCCCTATTTTCGTCCTATTTCAAGCGAGCAGAACACTGAAGTCATTATGAATGGCAAGAAGGTTCTAATGTTTGGTTCTAACAGTTATATGGGTTTGACTAATCATCCCAAAGTTATAGAAGCTGCAGTAGAAGCCACAAAGAAATACGGAACCGGCATGGCAGGATCTCCGTTTCTTAACGGCACCATTGACCTGCATAGAAATTTCGAGCATCGTATTGCCGAATATATGGGTAAAGAAGATGCCATGCTATATTCTACCGGTTTCGGGGTGAATCTGGGTGTTGTAAGCACTCTTACAGGTCGTGAAGATTATGTTATTCTTGATGAGCAAGACCATGCATCAATTATAGAAGGTCGTCGTCTATCTTTCTCAAATTATTTGAAATACAAGCATAACGACATGGCTTCATTAGAAGCTCAATTGAAAAAATGTGATCCTGACAAGGTTAAATTAATTGTGAGCGATTCAGTCTTTTCAATGGAAGGGGATGTTGCCAATATTCCAGAAATGGTTAAACTCGCTAAAAAATATGATGCCACTCTGATGATTGACGAAGCTCACGGTATTGGTGTTTTCGGAGAAGGCGGTAGAGGTGTGGTGCACCATTATGGAGCAAAAGATGATGTTGATTTAATAATGGGTACATTCTCAAAGTCTTTTGCATCATTAGGTGGATTTATCGCTACTGACAAAGAAATCACTAATTATCTGCGCCACCATTCAAGATCGTATATTTTTACTGCTTCCATTACTCCGGCAGCTACGGCTGCAGCCAATGCAGCTTTGGATATTATGCTTGCAGAGCCTGAACGTCAAGCTCATCTTTGGGAAATAACCAACTATGCGCTTGAAAATTTCCGTGCCATGGGTTGTGAAATCGGGCATACTTCCACTCCGATTATTCCATTATATATTCGTGATGATTACAAAACATTCAAAGTGACCCACGATTTATTGGAAGAGGGAGTGTTTGTGAATCCGGTTGTTTCGCCGGCTGTTGCACCTCATGACACCTTAATTCGCTATTCTTTAATGGCTACTCATACAAAAGAACAGGTTGCTCGCTCTCTTGAAGCCATTGAGAAAGTTTTCAAACAGAACGGTATTCTAAAGTAAGGATCAATTTATTTAAAATATGAATGGTGTGTCAGAATTTATCTTTTGACACACTATTTTTTTATGCACGTGTGTACCGAAATGTTAAAAGCGGATTTTTGATAAACAATATGGAAAGTAGAATGTTAGATTGATAGAGAAAATTTCGATGTATTCATATAATTGAATATTTCCCGAGGAAAATGATAACAGATCAAGTAATAAAAGAAATATATAAGACAAATAAAAAGCCTCCGAAGGATTTAAATGAATTAAATCTTCCGGATGCCATGTCGTTATTAAAAAAACATCATAATCTCTCATTAGATTCAGAAGATTTGACTAAGGCTGAGATTATAATTAACGATTTGGAAGATTACAATCCATTCAGAAGATTTTTAGTGAGAAGTCTTCACGCCATATTGGAATTTGACAAAATGATGGCTTTTGTCTTCGCAAATCATATTCTTTTTCTCGGCAAGAACGACAATCAATTGAGAGTTCATTTCAGGCCTGAAGAGGAAGAGGAAGATGGAAGATCGTTTTTATCAAAATTATTTAGAAAAAAAAGCGGAGCATAAAAAATTTGCCCCGCTTTTTAAATATTTATAAAGGTTTAATTCAAATTGAGGTCATCATTAAATTCAGCAAGTTCATCATCGCTATATTCCGCATCCCCATAGAAATCCACATCAAGATCATCTTTCATTTGATTCACGGCAGCATTATCAATCTTAACTTCAAATTCATCAAGATCAACAAACTGCACCGGTGCCTTACCTTTTTTCATAATGCATAAGGGTTCTACGAGAGATCGTCCGGGAATAATCTCCTTTAATTCCATAAAGAAACTTCTCTCCGTCACATAATCAAACACGAAGATGAGTTTCTGTCCTTCCTCTTCTACAAGTTCTCCAACAGGTGTCTCTTCCATTAGCCAAATATCGCGGTCGCTGGAACTGCCCATATCTTCCAAAGTAATTTCTTCCTGTTTTGTCCAATCATCCTCACATAGGAAAAAAGAATCCAGTTCATCTTTTGAAAAATCTACTGACTCAAGAATGGCATTTCTTAATTGCAGAAAAGTTGATTCTGAATCAATTTCAATTTCACGAGCAAAGTTGCTTACTTCATCACTTACGAGTTTAAACTTGTATACCATAGAATTTTACTGTATGAATCCTTAATTGTTAAATTTAAATGGCAAATCTCATTTAGAGAATTCTAATAAATAACATTTAAATGTGGCACAAAGTTACAATAATATCTCATTATTTCAATATAAAATTGAATAATGAATGAAATTTTTTTCAAACGCGATAAAAAAAGAGATGGTCCGCAAGGGGACACATCTCTTTTATCAATATAAAGGGGGAGATTATTATTATCCGAGGAAGCTGAGAAGCACACCTGCAGCAACGGCAGAACCGATTACACCGGCAACATTAGGACCCATTGCATGCATGAGCAGATAGTTCGATGGATCGTATTCAAGACCGACATTATTGGAGATACGTGCTGCCATGGGCACTGCTGAAACGCCTGCATTGCCGATAAGCGGATTGATTTTCTTATTCTTCGCAAGGAAGAGGTTGAAAAGTTTCACACTTAATACGCCTGCAGAAGAAGCGATGATGAACGCGAGGAAGCCAAGACCGAAAATTTTAAGTGTGTCCAAGCTCAGGAATACGTCTGCTTGAGTTGAAGCTCCAACAGTTAAGCCGAGAAGGATAGTGATTATGTCGGTCATGGCATTCTGAGCTGTTTTTGCAAGGCGTGTGGTAACTCCGCTTTCGCGAAGAAGGTTGCCAAAGAAAAGCATGCCCAGCAATGGAATGCCTGAGGGCACTACGAAGCATGTGAGAAGCAAACCAACAATCGGGAAAATTATTTTCTCATTCTGGCTGACTACGCGTGCAGGCTTCATCTTTATGAGACGTTCCTTCTTTGTGGTGAAGAGCCTCATCAACGGGGGCTGGATGAGAGGAATCAACGCCATATATGAATAGGCTGACACCGCCACGGCACCCAATAATGATGGATTCAATTTAGAAGTGGTGAATATCGCTGTCGGACCATCCGCGCCTCCGATGATTGCAACGCAACCGGCAGAAAGGGGATCAAAACCCACGAGAAGAGACAGCATGTAAGCTCCGA
>WFLX010015644.1_pt1 | contig 20577 bp, 18 predicted proteins | sample 4967041 | NCBI WGS metagenome assembly WFLX01 (sample SAMN12857096, study PRJNA449069) | gut metagenome | isolation source: stool from male and female vole | host: Microtus ochrogaster | place: USA:Florida | collected 2017
AAACCCCGGCGCTGCTGGGCTATTCCGAAAACTACGAGCAAGGACAGCCGCTGCCCCCGGCTCTTGAAATGATGATTGAGAGCTACGCGGCCGAAATTGCGGCCGCTCGTAGCGGAAACGTGATAAAGGCGGCTTCTTCGGCCGGTTCGCGCAGCGACTTCGCTGCAATCGCTCCGATTTGCAAGACTACCTGGAACCAGGAAGCTCCCTACAATAATCTTACGCCCACACTTAACGGCAAGGCAACTGTTACCGGCTGCGTTGCAACCGCTATTGCCCAGATTCTGAAAACCTACGAGTATCCGCAAAAGGGCTCGGGCGGTGTATATTCCTACTACTGGAAAAACGGCGGCAAATATATAAGCCTCGACTTCGACAAGGTCACTTTCGACTGGGCTAACATGCTCAATAGCTATGCCGCCAACGGCAGCAACCCTGAGGTTAACAAAACCGCCGTCGCTACCCTGATGGAGGCTTGTGGCTATGCCGCCGACATGAACTACAGCACCGATGCATCCGGTGCGACCGGAAATACCCTGGCTCGCGGTCTGGTGCGCAACCTGGGCTACGACCCCACGCTGCAATATCTGGAGCGCCGCTATTTTTCGCTCGCCGACTGGAACGAGAAGGTTTATGGCGAGCTGGCAGCCGGCCATCCGGTTTATTACGACGGCATTACGCTCAGCAACGAGGGCCACGCCTTTGTTGTTGACGGTTATCGGTCTGAAGGATTTTTCCATCTCAACTGGGGCTGGGGCGGCCTCGCCGACGGCTATTTCCTGCTGACGGCTCTCGACCCCGGCAGTCAGGGAATCGGNGGCGCCTCGTCNGGCGCCGGCTTNGACCTGCTNCANGGCGCCATTTTCGGCCTGAAGCCCGCTTCGGGCATTGAAGAATCCAAGGTGCCGCTGCTCTTTTTCTCTCAGGGTGCTTTTGCAATCAATACCCGGTCGATAACCTCCGGTTCGTCGGTGTCGGTTTCGTATACCTGCTATAACGGGGGCAACTTCGCTGTTACGACCGTGTCGCCCGCCCTCTGTTTCACATCGGCCGGCGGAGTCAAGTATTACTCGAAGTCGGCCGCCGTTTCCGGTTCGGTTAGCCCGATGAACGGTTTCAATTTTGGAAGCGTGCCAACTCCTTCCGGTCTGCCCGAAGGAGATTACACGGTAACGGCGGCGGTTTATAGCGGCGTTACCAATCACTACTATGGCGTTTACGGTCCGCTCGGGTTGGGCCAGAGCGTGCTCGCATCCGTTTCGGGCAACCGCATTACATTCCAAGGCACCGTCTTGCCCGAGCTTTGGGCGGCATCGGTTGCCGCTCCCGAGTCGGTTACCGCGCGTCGCGAATTTCCGGTTAGCCTGACAATCGAGAACTCATCAGCCGCGCCCTTCAGCGGAGCATTATATCTTGCGCTTTGCGAAACTGGCAAGACCGTCATAAAAGCCTATATATCCACTTTCGTGGCTAACGTCGACNGCAATTNCGCCGAANANCTCACTGTTGCTGCCGAAGTGNAGAACCTGNCACTTCCCGCAGGAACTTACGATATGTATGTTCTCGATTCAAACCGCAATGCTATTTCAAATGCGGTAGAAATAAGTCTTGAGGTGCCCGAAGACCTTGGCGTTCTGACCGCTTCGAAACTTACGATGCTGAGCCAGACCACCGACGACGTAAGCGTTTCGGTTACCCTGGCCGCTAAGGATGGTAACTATAAGGGACGTGTGTGGCTCCAGCTGCATAACCGCGGCGACTATAACAACTACGTTGCGCGTTATCCGGTTGACTTAACGCTCAAAAATGGCGGCTCTACGGTTGTTACTCTCGGCGGAGCTTTTCCCGAGGGGATTGCCGGTTACTACTACACAGCATATATCTACTATACCCACGAAGGCGTCGACACGGAATGTTCCGGCCGTCAGCGCAAAACCTTCCAGCTTGAAGAGGGCTCGGCAATTGAAGAAATTACCGCCGACAGTGGGTTGACAACGAAAGTTTATGACCTTACGGGGCGCAAAGTACTTGCTCCGGTACGTGGCCAGCTCTATATCACTGATAAAGGACAAAAAATATTTTACTGATCAACATAAATCACCATAAATCACCATAAATCACCATGAAAAAGCTTAATATTCTCTTTGCCGCCTCGCTGTTGGCTCTCGGAGCCCAGGCTGAGGTGCTTTCGCCGGCCCAGGCTCTTCAACGCCTTAGCGCCGACGGACCGGCCCGCCGCATGGCCGCCCGCGCTCTGCAGGCCGAGCCGATGATTACGGTTGCCAACCACAGCCAGGATGCGGAACTCTACGTTTTTGCGCCGGCCGACGGCGGACTGATGGTTGTCAGCGCCGAAAGCAACGCTCCGGCTCTGCTCGGCTACTCCGAAAACTTCGTTGCCGGCGAAGATATGCCCCCGGCTCTTGAAATGATGCTCGAAGCATACGCCCGTGAAATCGAACAGATTCGCGCAGCCGGCATCAAGGCCGCTCCCGCGTCGCGCGCCAATGACTTCGACTATGTGCCGACCATTTGCGAAACCTATTGGGGTCAGGGCGCGCCCTTTAATGAATCGCTCCCCAAATTTAACGGTGGCGCACCCTACGTTGGCTGCGCAGGCACCGCCATGGCCCAGATTCTGAAGGTTCACGAGTATCCCGAGCAGTGCACAGGCTCTATTTCATACGGCTGGAACGGCACTACTCTCACCGGCGACTTCAGCAACTACAAGCCCGATTGGAAGAATATGCTCATTAAGTATAACGGCAGCAAGGACCCGGCAGAGAACCGTCAGGCCGTTGCCGACCTGATGAAGGCTTGCGGCTATTCCTGCAAAACCAATTTCACCACTACTTCGTCGGGCGCTTCGGGTGGTGAAGTGGCCAATGGCTTTATCAATATCTTCGGTTATGACTACACCGTTGTGATGCTTAACCAGGTTTGGTTCAGCCTCGACGAGTGGAATAAGATGATCTACGGCGAAGTTGCTGCAGGCCGTCCCGTTCACTATAGTGGCTACAACAACAAAGGCGGTGGCCACGGCTTCGTAATCGACGGCTACAAGGGCGACGGTCTGTTTCACGTAAACTGGGGCTGGACCGGAACTTCCGACGGATATTTCCTGCTGAGCGTTCTCGACCCCAAGGTGCAAGGTATCGGTGGCTCGTCTGACGGCTATAGCATGAATATGTCGGCAATCATCGGCATTCAACCCGGCCAAAACACCCCGATAACCGATGTGCCAGTTCACATGTGGGTGGATGGTGGCTTTAAGGCCGTGCAGAATTCAACGGTTCCCGGCGGAATGGTAAACTTCCAGATTTCAGGCAGCAATGGCCGCGCCATAAACCGCTGCCCGATTACCTTCAATGGTGTCGGTTCTGCGCTGAAGTTCGTTTCCGACGCTGATGGCAAAGAGTACTACGCCCATTGCGACGGCTCTAACGTTTCGAACGTCAAACCGCTCTACGGCATGCAGTTTGCGCCCGTAATCATGCCTAACGACCTGCCTGAAGGCACCTATAAGTGCTATCCTGCCGTATGGTATAAGGCTTCCGATAAAATCTACCCGATTCACTATTCGGTCGCCGAAGAAGAAAACTTCGTGATTCCGGTAACGGTTATGGAGGGTAAGATTTATTTGGGTTCCGTTGACTCCGGCGAACTGAAGATTACCGACGTTGACATGCCCAAGGAAATCCGCACCAACGTTCCGTTCTATGTTAAGGGCAACATTGAGAATCCTTCGTCAGTAGACTTTGAGGGCTCTATTTGCCTGGGTATCTACGAACCCGGAAAATCAATCCGTAAATCTAACCTCGGCGAAGTTTGCAGCAAGGCCAGCGGTAAGTATACCACCGAATTCGATGCCAAGGTTGAGCTGACGCTGGCAACTCTCGTTTCCGGAAATTATGATCTTGCTTTCTACGATGCTGCAACCAACAAGATTCTGAGCGACCGTTATGAGGTAGTGCTGATTGCTCCCGACGATGCGGCAACCATCAAAGCCTCGAAGCTGACATGCCTGAGCAAGACCCGCGAGAACCTGCAGTTTGAGTTTGATGTAACCGCAACCTCGGGCGATTTCAAGGGACAGGTTTATGTTGAAATCCGCGAAAAAGGTCAGACCTCGAGTTCATACGTTGAGCGCTACCAAAGCGATCCGATTCAAATTCCGGCCAAGGAAACGAAAACCATTACTGTCGGCGATGAGTTCAAGGATGGCGAATTCGGCAAGAGCTATACGGCGTATATCATGTATCGCCATGCCGGCGAAATGGTTGAGGCCCCCGGCACTCAGCGCCACACTTTCGTGCTCGATGAAGAAACCTCGATTGACGAAATATCGGCAGACAAGGGCGCCGAGCCGATCTATGACCTTAGCGGCCGCCGGGTAGCAAATCCGGTCAAAGGAAATATCTACATTAGCAACAACCGCAAGTTCAAACTGTGAAATCAGTCCTTATAGTGGGCGCCGGCGGATTCATAGGCGGCTTCATTGCTCAAAGAGCTCTGGAACTCGGCTATGAAACAACCGTCGGCGTTCGCGCATCCACGTCGCGGCGCTATCTTTCCGATGCGCGTTTGAAATTCCTTGAGTTTGACTACGATGACCCCGCGCAGGTTAAGTCAGCGCTTGCCCAGGCCGGCCCATGGACCTATGTAATCTACAATCTCGGTGCCACCAAATGCACCGGATTTAACGATTTCAACCGAATTAACTTTCAGTATTTGCGCACGTTTGCCACGGCNATGAAAGAGGCTGACCGCGTTCCCGAAAAGTTTCTCTACGTCAGCTCGCTGTCGGCAATCGGCCCGGGCGACGAAAAAGGCTATGCGCCTATTTCAGAGCAGATGCCTCCGCGCCCCAATACGCGCTACGGNCTGTCGAAAGTNAAGGCAGAGCANTGGCTCGAAACCTCCGGTNTGCCCTGGATTATTTTTCGTCCNACCGGGGTTTACGGACCCCATGAGCAGGATTATCTGATGATGATCAAGAGCATTGACCGCCANTTCGATTTCGGAGTNGGANTGGCGCAAGCAGTTGCTGACGTTTATTTATGTCGAGGACCTTGTGCAGGCCATGTTTATGGCCCTGGAGAAAGCGCCGGTTCATCGTCGCTATAATATTTCGGAACCGCGCAGCTATTCGCAGGCCGAATTCCGCAGAATCGTCAGCCACGAGCTCGGCCGCAAAGGCGTGATTTCTCTGAAAATGCCGCTGTGGGTGGTGAAACCTGTTTGTTGGGTGTCGCAAAAAGTTGGCTTGCTAACCGGCAAGCCGGCAACACTGAATCTCGACAAATTCAATATTCTCAAGCAGCGTAACTGGCAGTGCACAACCGACGCCGCAACCGCCGATTTCGGTTTCACGGCCCCGACCTCGCTGGCCGAGGGCATCCGCCGCACCGTCGCCGCCTACCGTCAGCTAAGTTAGTCTATCCGGACAAACTCGCTCCTGTTTCTACTGTTCTCCTGTCGGTAGTTTTTTAGACAGGAGTACAGGAGAAACAGGAGCTTTAGTCTGATCATGTTGCTGTTGTCAAAAACTGTGCCTGATTTCAAAAATTAACGGCGGCCCGGAGTGGGTCGCCGTTAATTATGGGGTTAGGTGAGTTTATTTCATTTTTTTGAGGGCTTTTTGGTAAGCTTTTTCAGCTTTGGCTTTGGCTTTGGGGNTCTTGGCTGCGCCGATAGCGTCGTAGAGGTCCCAGAGCTTGAGCTCCTTAACCTGAGCTTTCTGAGCTTCGGTGTGGGCTTTGGCAATGGCTTCGGCCTTGGCTTCGTCGTCGGGATCGGCATAGGCGTGTTTGTAGCCCTTAACGTCGTTCCAGTGNCCGCGGGTGAAGTCGGGGAAGGTNACNGCNGCNGAGTTGTTGTCCATCGACAGGGCGCCGAGTTCGCCGAGNCAGCACCATTCNGCCAGGTCATAAACGTCCATGTCGAGNGGCAGNCCGTTTTGCAGGCAGTAAACCAGACGGGCGTCCATCATGAAGTCCATGCCGCCNTGGCCCATTTCGCGNCCCATTTCGCCATATTTTTTCAGGATGGGGTGGTAGTATTTCTCAACCAGTGCGTTGTATTCGTCTTTGGGCAGGAAGCCGTGGCTCGACAGATTATCTATTTTGGGCTGAACGCCGCTGGCCTGCAGCTGGCTCTTGTCGAGGGCAATCTGCTGTGTGGGATATTTGGTTGCATAGCCCTTGGTGCCGGTGAGTTTAAACAGGCGGTTATAGGGCTGGGGATTCATAACGTTATGCTGAATTTCAACAACCTTGCCGTCTTCGGTGCGCATCATTGTGGTGGTGTGGTCGCCGTTGCGGTAGTTTTCGCAGGGTTTGCCGGTTTTCTTTTCAACGTATTCCTTGCCGTGAACCGATTTGGTGTCCATGGCAACGAGGGTTTTGAAGCGANCGCCGNGGTGAATGTCNAGGCACTGTGCAACCGGGCCGAGGCCGTGGGTGGCATAGAGGTCGCCGCGGTTTTCCATGTTNTATTTCATGCGCCAGCCGAGTTTGTCGGGGTCGGTTTCGGGNTTTTTCCAGTANTANTCCCAGAAGTCGTCGAGGTTGTGGATATAGGCACCTTCTGCGCGGAGAATTTCGCCGAACACNCCNGCCTGNGCCATNGCCAGGGCGTTGAGTTCGTAGTAGTCGTAGCAGCAGTTTTCAAGAATCATGCAGTGCTTGCGGGTNTTTTCGCTCAGGTCGATGAGCTCCCAGCANTGTTCGAGGTTCATGGCCGAGGGAACTTCGATGGCGGTGTGTTTGCCGTTTTCGAGGGCAGCTTTGGCCACGGGGAAGTGGTGGTCCCAGTCGGTTGCTACGTAAACGAGGTCAACGTCGGGGCGTTCGCAAACGGCCTGATAGCCATCTTCGCCGAAGTAGATGTCGGCGGGTTTGAGGCCTTGTTCGCGGAGGTATTTCTGGCATTTTGCAGCACGNACGGAGTCGAAGTCGCAGAGAGCAACNANTTCNACGCCGGGAATNTGGGCGAAGCGGTTAACGGCNCCGGGGCCACGCATGCCNAGNCCAACGAANGCNACNCGCACNTTTTCNANTTTCGGAGCGGTGAGGCCGAGAACGTGTTCCTGGCCGGCNGGGCGNTCGGGGGTTTCAACAACGAGNGTGCCTTTGTCCCAATGAGTTTTGGTNGAAGGCGANAGCGATTGAGCGGTAGCNGCGGNTNCCNNAAGNANCAGNGNNGCNGNNGCTAAAGCAAGTTTTTTGATAATCATTGGTTTAGATAAATGGTTTATAATATATTTTCTGCAAAGTTACGCAAAAATTTTTAATAAACAAAATGGATGTTAGCTTATCAATGAAGATAGGAAGCTGAATTCGCGCAGACGTTCGAGTCTGATAAGGACCGCTGCAAGAAGGGAGGATATGACGATTGCGCCTGCCAAAGCCAGGTAGGGATTTATGGACGCTTCGCGTGTATTCGTGATAACTATAAGTGGAAACAAAACGATCATGTGGATATAATAAATCCACATGCTGGCCGATCTGAATTTCTTGTAGGTGGCTGAATCGCGAAGTTTTGGTTTTAAACCGAGCATAAATAGTCCTATGCCACCGGTTAATGGGGAAAAAGGAAGCCCTGTGGAATATAAAATCAGGCTTATCGCAAGTAAAGCTACTGCCATAGGCAACTGCTTGGACATCTTTTTTTCGTATTGGAATAGCAGGAAGCCTCCACAAATGTATATNGCTCCGCCGAGTGAGCGCACCGTGAGCCTGTCGAAAACTTTAAGAGTTTTAATTACGGCTAAATTGGAAAAACTGTCCGGGTCAATATAGTTTATGAGATATATGACTGAAAAAACAATCATTCCGATGGTTACCGTTCGTTTTAGCCGTGACGAAAAAGAAAGAATCAGAAACACTATAGCCATTGAATAGATAAACCATAAGGGCCATGCGTAGGGGCTCTCGCCGTCAATGATAACCATTGAAAAGTATCGGGTCACATCGCTAACGAATGAACGCGTTGAAACAAAAATAAAATAATAGAGGGCAATCGGCAAGTAAACGAGGAGCCATTTCGCATAGAGACGAAACAGTTTCCTTGAGCGGGTGTGAAGTTCCGCGCGGCAATCAGATTCGCGTAGCGCTGTGCATTTTCGTGCGAGTAGATAGCCGGAGGTAATGAAGAAAAAAGGAACCGCAAGCCTGATGAACCATTCGAAAATGGCAGGCCATTCTTGGTGGGTTATTGCTGAAACGTGTATGGCTATTACAGCGTAGGCCATTAATAGTTTCAGGCAATCTATGAAGTTCAGATTTTTCATCGGCGGCGGCGCATTGGTGGAAGGGCTATGTCTTCGAGGTGGTCGATTGTGTGGGTGCCGTCGGGCATGTTCACTATCAGTACGGCATCGATCTGCAGGTCTAAGGGCAGGTTCTTCGATTTCAGATATGCCGCTCCGGCGCGGGACAGGCGGTATATCTTCTTGCGGTCGATGGCAAAGTCGGCATCTTCATGGTCATACTTGCGGGTTTTAACTTCAACTATTATGAGGCGGGCGTTGAATTGGGCGATTATGTCGATTTCAACATCGCCGAAGCGAACGTTGCGGTCAACAATGGCATAGCCTTTCGAGGTTAGCAGTTCGGCAGCGAGGTCTTCGCCGCGGCTGCCGATGGCGCGGGTAGTTTGTACGGGTGGTGTCATGGGCGTGCTTTGATTGCTAAAANTNTATGNCCGNGACGGCAATACAGANACTTGNNTACGTNGCAGTAGGCCCGGCGCGCCTGAATCATAGCNTGCGATATGAATGCGTTGGGGCATGGAACCNCNCAGTTGAGAAAGTCGGCTGTGAGCCTGTTTTTTTCGCCGGGCAGGTGCTCGAGAATACTTATGGCGCGGTCAGATAATTCCGGGTTATCGGTGGCCTCGCCGTAGGCCATCAGCAGAGGGGCCACAACGTTGATAATGAGCATATCTACCGTTGAGTTTCCAAGAGCCTTCGGGCTTGCGTTGCCGATGCCTGAAAAATTATAGTTGGTTGACCAGTAGCCATATAGTTCGATATGAAAAATCTTGCGGGCATCTTCTTCGTCTTTGCAGTCGATAATCTGCTGCATGAGATTGAATCCGCCGTAGACCATTTGGGCCAGCGTTGCGATGCGCCGGTGGGGAAACGAGGCGGGGCGCATGCGGCTCATGCGCCAGATAATCGATTCCGGAGCCCGGAGGCCGAACTTGTTTCTGAGAAATTCATATTCGGTTTTCAGGCGGTCAACGTAGGGCCCTGCGGGGGCCTCGTCAAGCATTCGGGCCTGGCCGAAAAGAAAGGCTTCGAGCGCAAGAAGCGAGTCGCTGTGTTTATGGAGCAGGCGCAGCGGCAGTGAGGCTGCGATGCGCTCAAAGGCGTCGCCATTGATTCCGGCGCCGAGGGCGCGTGCAAGAGTAATGAATGCGGCCTGCTGCCAGTCGCCGTTGGTTTGGTGCAATCTTTCGGTAATTGCGTCAACTTTAGAGTGGAGGCGCTCAAAGGCCATGGCATCGAGCCAGTCGCGAACCAGAATCGGGCTCATTTGCGGTAGTTCGGCGGCGNAGGCCAGTGAGTTTGCGGGATTGNTGACGAACTCGNCGTAGCGTTGCGAAAAATTTCGGGCGCAAGGCATAACAATCTGGGGTAGTGTGCGTCCGTCGGGTGTCTGAATAGGGCAGTCGTCGAACTGAACAACGTGGAGAACAACCGTGTCGTAGGCGCGGTCGCGGTCATGGCCATGGCGAAACCAGTCGGAGGCGCGAACGTGGATTTCAACGTTTCCGCACCACATTTCGTCGCCAATCTTCACCTTGGCGTTGAAAAAATCGGGGCCTGCGTCGCGGTTGAGCTGACCAACGTCGATAACGGCAACNGGGCGNCCGTCGTTGGTGCGCATATCTGAGGCAATCCACAGACGGTAGTGCCAGACATATTGCATCAGTTCTTCCATTGGCCGACTATGGCAACATAAGCAAGAAGAATAATGTTCATCATCAGGGCATAAACAATCGCCGGAATGGCGAGATGCTCATTGTTGAATACCAGCGGCGAGGCGCTCAGGGTTATTGCCTGGGCGGCGTTTTGCATGCCNACTTCAATAACAATGGTTTTGCGTTCGCGAACCGAGAGCTTAAAGAGCCAGCTGAGCGACCATCCGCCGGCCATTGCCAGAATTATCAGCATGGATATNACNATTCCGAGCTGGCCGAAGTGTGCGGCAATTTCATTGCTGTTGTTAACAAAAAATATGGCGGCCAGAAAAAGAAGCAGCGGAAAGGCCAGGCGGCTTAATATGGCGTGGAGTTTCATTGCAATATTTTCCCAGTAGGCGCGCACAAACATGCCCACCAGCACCGGCACCAGCACCATGACGATATTCTGNANNACNAGGTTGCNNACNGGCATNTCAAACATCGANCCNAGNAANAGCGGNAAGCGTGAACAGGGTCACTACCGAGCTGAGGGCNGTNAGGCTTACCGACAGNGCCACNTCGCCGTTGGCTATGCCGCTGAAAATATTGCTTGAGCTCCCGCCCGGACAACAGGCAATAAGCATCAGCCCAAACTGCATTTCGCCGCTGATCTTGAATATCAGGCAAAGAAGAATAACGATTATCGGAAGCAGCAGAATCTGCCCTGCNAGTCCAACGAAAATAGCCTTGGGACGGCGGAATATCAGCGAGAAATCAGACGGGCGCAGCGCCAGTCCGAGGTCAAACATCAGCAGGGTAAGAATCGGCAGAACAATGAATATGGATGACATAAATTGCTAAGTGCAAAGAGTTAAATTAAGTTTTTAAGAGCGAGAAACAGGCGGTGGATCGGCAGGCCCATAACGTTGTAGAACGAACCGCGGATGCCCTTTACGGCGGCGGCTCCTATCCATTCCTGAATTCCGTAGGCGCCGGCNTTGTCGAGCGGGCGGTAGCGCTCAACGTAGTAGTTGATTTCCTCNTCGGTCANNGGGTCGAAGTCAACCTCGGTGGTGTCGGCAAAGGTTTCGAGCGGGGCTCCGGCGCGACCGATGGTTACGCCGGTAACTACATGGTGGGTTTTGCCGCTGAGGTCGCGGAGAATTCGGCGCGCGTCAGCCTCATCGGCCGGTTTTCCGATAACCTTGCCGTTGAGAATAACCACCGTATCGGCAGTAATAAGAATTTCGTCGGGCTGCAGGTCGGCGAGATAGGGTTCCGCTTTCAGACGCGAAAGGTANACCGGTACTTCCTCGGCCGGGANCCCNGGCGGCACTATTTCGTCGACCGGACGCGAGGTGTCAACCCGGAAGTCAACATTGAGCATCGCCAGCAGCTCGCGTCGGCGCGGCGACCCGCTGGCCAGAATATAGCGCTTACCATCCATAGGCTGTNTCAACGTGGAGCCACTGACCCTGGGCCCGCATTGTTTGTTCGATAAGGTCGCGTGCAATTCCGTGGCCGCCGGCTATTGGAGAAACGTAGGTGGCGGCTTCCTTGGCGTCGGGCGACGCATCGGCCGGAGCAATGCTCAGGCCGGCGCGCTTCATGCACAGAATGTCGGGCACGTCGTCGCCGCAATATGCNACCTGCTCCATGGTCAGNCCTNGGTCGGCCACCCATTTTTCAAATATCGGCAGCTTGTTGCCCGCTTTNAGAAAAATATCCTTGATGCCGAGCAGGCTGTAGCGAAGATAAACCGTTTCGGTGTCGGCTCCTGTGAGAATACAGATTTTATAGCCGTGTTTAACTGCNAACTGCAAGGCATAGCCGTCTTTAACGTTGGCCATGCGGGCCGGTGCGCCGTCGGCATCGATCGGCACCATGTTGGGCGACAAAACGCCGTCGACGTCGAAAACAAAGGCGCGGAGTTGCGAAAGATTATATGGTATCATGGTTGAATTGTTGCAACATTTTGTTCGATAAGAATTTATATACTTCGGCAATGTCGGGCGGGAGTGCGGCAATGTGTTTGCCGATGGTTTGCAGGTCGCCGCGCTTGGCGGGACCCGTCATTGCCAGTGCCGGACTCATTTCCAGCGCGCGGCCGGCGGTCATTTCAATCAGCGGGCGGAGCAAGTCGAAGCTGAGTCCGGCAAGGTCGGTCAATTCTTCCGACAGCGACCAAAGGTACATTGCCATATTGCAGCATATAACCGCTGCGGCGTGGAGCCGGCGGCGCGATTCGGAGTCAAGTTCGGATACCGAAGGCGACATAAGGCGCGCAAGTTCGCCGCAAAGGGCGTCGCCCTCAACCAGCATCGGCACCTTGGTCCAGTCGGTTGGGTGGCCCTTGAGCATGGTTTGCAGCGGATAGAGTATGCCTCGGAGCGGAAACTTTTCGGGGTCGAAAACGTCGATGCCGACTGAGCCGGCAGTGTGCATCCACACCGCTTTTCCCGCCGAGCGCACCTGCTGTAATATGGGCGCTATGGCATCGTCGCTCACGGCCATAATTACCGCATCGACCGCATCGGCGTCGAGCTCGGAAACCGGAGTGCCGCCGCGCGAACACACCTGAACGATTTCCACACCCTGTTCCTTCAGGCGGTCAATAAACTGAGAGGCCACGTTGCCCCGGCCGATGAAGCTGACGCGCATAAGAGTCAGAACTTACCGATGTGAACGTTCTCCCAGCGGAGTTTTTCAACGTTTTGCGGTTGGCGCTCTTCGTCGGGATAGCCAAAAGTAATAATGCAGAGGGGTTGCACCTGTTCGGGCATTTCGAGCAGCTCGCTGACAACGTCTTCGGCCGGCGTTCCGCCCTCGTCCAGGCGTCCGTTAACCTCAATCCAGCATGAGCCGATGCCGAGCTCGCGGGCCTGAAGCATCATATAGGCAGCGGCAATAGAGGCGTCTTCAATCCAGGTTTGCGACTCTGTAATGTCAACGGCCACAACCACAGCCAGCTTGCAGCGGCCAACGGGCAACGCGCCGGAGCTTTTACAGCGGCTCAGGCGTTCGAGCATTTCGGGGTCTTCAACGGCGATGAAGTGCCATGCGCGGGCGTTTTTGCCCGTTGGCGAGAGCAGCCCGGCCTCTATTATGGTTTTAACATCGTCGGGGTTAAGGGGTTGGTCGGTGTATTTTCTGATTGAGCGGCGTTCAATCAGCAGTTGGTGCAAATCTTGCATAATGTGAAAGTCGGTTTATGAGGGGTTATGCGCAAAGTTACGAAAAAATTTTCATTTCTCCATTTTTTTGCATATCTTTGCAATTACAATGTGTAATCGCAAGGAATGCATAACCCGCCTTAAGGCCGCTTTGCCCTTTATTCGTTCGGAATTCGGGGTAAAGTCGTTAACGCTTTTCGGTTCAATGGCCCGAGGAGATAATAGGGATGACAGCGATGTTGATATTTGCGTGGAGATGCCTCCAAAGGCCTTCAGGGTTATCGCTCTGAAGCGGTATCTTCAGGATTTGTTGGGATGTGATGTTGATCTTGTGCGTCGCAATCCTAATCTCGATTACCTATTATCAAACGAAATTGCGCGCGATGGAATCCCGGTCTTACAATAGCGATGTTCTTATTGAACACACCCTTCGCAAGCTAATCGAAGCGTGCGATTTGATTTAAGAAGGTAGACAAACTCAATCCGCACCTTTTGGAACATGAACCGCAAATTCCTTGGCGCGAAATCAAAGGGTTGCGCGANCACATTGCNCATGGATANTTCAACCTCGANGCCGAAATTATTTATGATGTGGCGGCGCAGGAATTGCCGGTGGTGAGACTTGCGCTCAGCCGCATAATCGGGCTGCTTGATTTCGATTCCTTCGAGTAAAGAAGATGTTGGCCGGCAGTGGCACGGCTATAACCCGGCTTTATTCAAATGGTGACGGAGAGGAGGATGCGCTGGTAGAACATGAAGTCGCCGGGGGTGAGGTGGAAATCGAGCTCTGCCCGCAGGTTTACGATGTTGCGCCATTGAAGCAAAAGGCCCGAAATTTCGGTGCGGTTATACCATTTGGCTTCGTAAAACGCTTCGCCTTCCGAAAGCTGGTAGCCGAATTTGGAGTACAGCGGAAACAGGGGGCGGTTGCCGGTCCAGCTAACATTCTTGAGTTTGAGCCGCCAGAATTCTGCTGTCAGTTCGGTTCTTAGACCGGTGGCGTTGAGCCATCGGCTGTCGGCGCGGTCGCGCGTGAGCGAGGCCAGGACTCCGGCATCGATGCGAAGTTGCTTCCAATTGCCCCATGCGCTTAGCAGGCTCGTTAAGTCGAGCCCTACGCCGGCATTAACAATCATGTTGTCAACAACATATTGGTCGTCGGGAGCATTCTTGACTTTAGCCAGATGATTGAGCATGGCGAGGCCTCCGGCACGGAAAAGTTTTTTGCGGTATTCGCCTGTTAGAATCACGGCGAATGCTTCGCGACGTGTATCGGTTTGCATTCCGCGCCAGTCGCAGAGAAATTCAAAGTAGCCGCGTCGGCTCTGGTANTGGNGCAAAGCNCCGCGCAGGTTGTTTTNGAAATAGCGGGTGGAGNCGCTGACNATATATTCCGGCAGCGGGCGCAAAAGTTGCCGGCGCGGAAACATGCCCATAGAGCCGCTGAAGTGTTTGCCTTTGTAGCGGTAATAAAGGGTAGGGGACACGCGGTGGCCATCCCATTCGCAACCTATTGGCTGAGTGTAGCAAACGCCGCCCATAACGCGGTGGCGCCCATGGTTGAACGACAGCCCGATTTCCGGCGCCAGGCGGGTCAGGAAAAAGGTTTGAGCAGCAGTGTGGTGGGCGTCGCCTTCGCGATTGTCGAAAATTGCGGCAAATTCGCCTCCCCATTCAAATTTNTGGGCNTCNGCGCCNNCGAAGAGNAGCAGGGCGGCNGCGGAAACNGCTCCGCGCTTGCCCCACTTGATTTTCGACGCTGCCAAGTAGACGCCCGCAGCTATGGCCGAGCCTATTGCTGCTCCAACAAGTATATCGCCCGGATGGTGAACGCCCAGATACAGGCGTGACCAGCAAACAATCGTGGCCCAGATAAACAGAAACCAGGTCATCGGCCGCCACTTCATAGCCAGGCTCAGAAAGGTGGCCAGGGCAAAAGTGTTTGCCGCATGACAAGACGGGAAACTCTTTGACCCCGGGCAATAGCCATTGACTGTAACCACCATGGCCGACAGTGGATTCGCCGGGTCGGCCGGCCGCATGCGTCCTACCAGCGGACGCAGCCAGGATGCACACAGCTGGTCAGCCAGCGTTATAGTCAGGGCAATGCCCAGAAGCATTACGATTGCACGCCGCCAGCCGCAGCGCCAAAAAAGCAGCCCGGCCAGAATAACATATAGAGGCACCCATATCCATTTGCCGGTTATGGCCATCATCAGCGAGTCAGCCCACGGAGAGTGATAGCCGTTGAACCAGAGCAGGGCGCTTTCGTCCCACGCGTTTAAAGTTTCAATCATTTGAAAGGATGTTTTCTATGCGTAAGATATACTCTTCAACCTGAGGTATTAATGGAGCAACATGCTCACTTTTCCAGTCAAACAAATCATCATAGTCGCCGGTCTGACGCATTGTGTATAATTTCCCAAGTAGTTTTGCGTCGCCGGNCTNNANAATATTGTTTTTAACAAAATATAGGCCNATCATTCTAATTACTCCTTTGTGTGAGTTTGATTCGATTCCATTTTTGATTAAAATCGCAACGCTGGCGTAATAAGCGGCATAGTATAGACGATTAGCTGCTAAAGACCAATAGCCTAAATTGTTGACTGCAATGGCTTCTTTGAATGTTTCATGGGCCTTTTCAATGCGATATGCAACAATTGCGGCCCTTTCTTCGGGTGAGAGAGTCATATTTTCTAATTCTTAAACACTATGATTAAATCTCGCTCAACATTCTTATAGAATAATTCGGCTTTTCGTTTGCTCCAGTCGGAATAGGAATATACCTGAGGGTTTATATCCGCATTTAAAAGGAACCCCAGTTCCATGAATGGCCAGCCGTAGTCGTCCCATTCGGCAAAGGTTGTCCGATCCTTTTCCGGAACCAGAATGTGAATGTCCCAATCTGATGCCGTATGGGCATCTCCTCGTGCCCGTGAACCATAAATTCCGAGCCGCGAGCCCGGAGGAAGAATTTCGGCAGCCTTAATCCTTATGGCTTTAACTAATGAGTTGTTTGTGAAAGTTTCAATCATTTGCGAGTTTCGGCTTGAATTACCTGATTGGCGAGTTTTTTCAATGACTGTTGCGACGCGGCCACTTTCTTTTCCAGAGTCAGGATTTGGCGGCTTAGCGCTTTGTCGCCCGGTTTGAAGCGTTGGCGCAGCTTTTCGAGTGCGTCGGCTTCGGTTTGGGCCTCGGCTTGCGCGTCAACGTAGTTTTCCATGAGTCGCCGGGCGGTTGATGACCTGAAATCTTCCCAACGGGTGAGTATGCGTCCGTCGGGAAGGGCAAATTCAAAGTCGGGAGTATTGTCGGCGTCGCCGAAGTTATTGCTGTTGTCAATCTCGCTTATGCGCTTTAAAATCGCCGATTGACCGGCGGTGAGCGGTGCGGTTAGGGTTGCAATTCTTGCGCGGTCAGTGAGGTCCGGATCGTCAATATTGATGTTGACGCGGGTTTCGGCCGGTTCGAAAATATATATTGTAACCGAGTCGGTCCGTTGGTTGCGGTCTGTTGCAAACCATCCGGCGCCGGTTTCTTCGCCGACGGTGAGCATCAAGTCGTTGAAGGGCGAGTTATAGGGCATTCCCATGTTTTGAGGCAGGGCGAAACCATCGCGCTGGCGCTGCGTAATGTAAAGGTCGAGCCCGCCCAGGGAGTCGTCGCCGTCGGTTGCGAAGTAGAGTGTGGCACCGTCGCTGAGCAGAAACGGATAGTTGGCGGTTCCACCGGCATTTACGTTGTCGCCCAGAGGCTGGGGAGTGTCCCAGGTGCCATCGGTCAGGCGTCGGCTTTCAACGAGCCCGTCGGCGGTTCCCCATATCATTGCCGACCCGTCTTCGGGAATGAATGCTACGGTTTCATCAGCANATTGCNGGCNCGGCATCAACTCTTCGGTGCCCACCAGGCGTCNGGCAGCCGTCGATAGCCGATAGTGGCGAAAAAACTCATGTCGCCCAACATTGATGGAGTCGATAACGGCAATATCCTGCACGCGCTGAATCATTTCGTCCATCCGCTCTATGCGTCGGCCAAGGTCGCCAACTATTTCGGGGTCAGCCTTTTTGTCGGTTCTAAGGGCTGCTATTTTTTCTTTGGCCGTTTCAACATCGTAGTCAATCAGCGCCTGCCGGGCCTGTTCTGTCAGTTCTTCTGTNGTGAACTTCGGCTTTGNTGCAACGCGGCGTTTNGCCGCAAAGCAGGTCGGCGCGGCTATTGCCGCTATANTANTATATACGANAATCNTTGCTTTCNTNATCNCCGCAAAGTTAGGGCTTTTTTGCCAAAAATCAAAATCACAAAAAAATAAGGTTATATAATATTTTTTTGAGATTTTGAAAAAGTTTTATTAACTTTGCGCTCATAAAGTGTTAAATTTATTAACATAAATACCGGAATATTGCCTACGAAACGGAGTATTCAAGAATCATTATTCAAGTCAATCCACATAATATATAGTACATCACATTTAATTGTTTAACCCGGTAATGAAAAAGATTTTCTTCTTACTCATGGCGGCCCTGTTATGTTCGGTAACAGCAGCTGCCGCCAGCCGCACAGTGACCGGCACTGTCTACTCCGAGGCCGACGATGAGCCGCTGATCGGCGCTACGGTAATGCCGCTCCCCAAGGGCCAAGGCCAGGGAACAGCCACCGACATCGATGGTAATTTCACTCTTGCAGTTCCCGAAACATGTAAGGAGCTGCAGGTATCATTCGTTGGTATGCAGACCAAAAACGTTCGCATCACCGACGGCAAAATGATTATTCACCTCTCCAACGGCGATAACCGACTGGATGAGGTCATGGTGGTTGCCTACGGAACTGCAAAACGTGCCGAATTCACCGGCTCGGCTTCCGTTGTTAAGGCCGACCAGATTGCCGACGCTCTGGTAACCTCGGTAACCTCCGTGCTTCAGGGTAAGGTCTCGGGTGTGCAGTCGCTCAGCTCCGACGGTCGTCCCGGCGGCTCACCGAAACTCCGCATCCGCGGCGTAGGCTCGATCAACGCCTCGCAAGACCCTCTCTATGTTGTTGACGGCGTTCCCTTCGACGGCGCAATCTCCGACCTGGCTTCTTCCGAAATCGAGTCGATGACCGTTTTGAAAGACGCTGCATCGACCGCCCTCTATGGTGCCCGCGGCGCCAATGGCGTAGTGCTCATTACCACCAAAAAAGGTGCTGAAGGAACCGCAAAAATCACCTTCGACGCCCGCTGGGGCGGAAACACACGCGGTGTCCCCAACTATAATGTGCTCAAATCTACCGAGCAATATTACGAGACCATGTATATGGGTCTCTACAACCAAAACGTTATGCTTCAGGGCATGTCGCCCGAAGCTGCGTGGAAATCCGCTTCTAAAGCTGCTCTGACAGCTACCGGATATCAGATATTCACCGTTCCCACTGGTGAATACCTTTTCAACCGTGCCGGCAAGCTGAACCCCAACGCAGCGCTCGGCTACAGCGACGGTACTTTCTTCTACACCCCCGACGACTGGGCCAAAGAAGGTCTTCGCACCGGTTTGCGCCAGGACTACTCGCTGAGCATCAGCGGCGGCAACGATAAACTCAAGTATTATGCCGCTGCAAGCTATCTTGGCGACGAAGGCGTTATTAAAAACTCTTCGTTCAACCGAATCTCGACCCGTGCTTCGGTTGATTATCAGGCCAAAAAGTGGCTCAAAATCAGCACTAACCTCAACTACACAAACACCCGCTCCGATTATCCCGGCGACAACAACCTTGATTACGCCACATCATCGGCCAACGCATTCTTTATTATCAACCAGATTGCTCCGGTTTATCCGATGTTTGTGCGCAACGCAAATCGCCAGATAATGATGAACGAGCTTTACGGCAAACCCATCTACGACTACGGTACTGACTCATCCATGCCATATCAGACCCGCAACTGGATGAGCATGGCCAACCCGTTCGGCTCGCTCGTTTACGACACTAACGAATATTTCTCCGATATTTTCGACGGCAAGTGGAATGTAACAATCACTCCGATCGAGGGCCTGTCGATTATCGGCAACGCCGGTTATTGGGTAAGTTCTGACCGCGCTCACTTCGNNAGCAATCCTTTCTATGGNCAGTCGGCAGCCTATGGCGGTTTTGCCGAGNNGGCTNCCACTCACTCCAGTTCCGTAAACCTGCAGGCCATGGCAACCTACAATAAAACGTTTGCCGACAAGCACAACATGGACCTGATGGTTGGCTNCGAAACNTACAATACAAAGAGCGAATCGCTCACAGCCNACGGCTATAACCTTTATATGCCTACCGGCTGGAANGTGTCGNACACCATTGACCAGCGCGATTTCGACGGTGGCCGCGAAATCGACTACACCACCCGTGGCATTTTCGGTCGCGCAAAGTATAACTACGATGGCCGCTACTTCTTCCATGCCTCATATCGCCGCGACGCTTCATCGCGCTTCGCTCCCGAACACCGTTGGGGTAACTTCTTCTCGGTGTCGGCCGCCTGGGACATGGCTAAAGAACAATTTGTTCAAGACGCAACATGGCTCGACCAACTGAAGGTTAAATTCTCGTTCGGTCAAAACGGTAACGACAACCTCGGACCTGAAAATTATTACTATTACGCCTGGGCCGACCAATATAAGGTTAATGGCGCAAATGGTGTATGGTCAGATGCCACTCTCGTCTATAAAGGCAACCGCGACCTGACCTGGGAAACCTCTAACGCCATCAATGCCGGCATCGAGTTCTCGCTCTGGCAGGGCAAGCTCTCCGGCTCGGTTGAATACTATCAGCGTCAGGTTTCCGATATGCTCTTCTTCCTGNCCGCTNCCNCNTCGCTGGGCTATTCGAGCTACCNNACAAACGTTGGCTCGATGCGCANCTATGNCGTTGAAANCNAGTTGAACTATAATATTTTCAACACCAAAGACTTCACCTGGAGCGTCAATGCCAACCTCACTACCGCCGGTAACCGCATAATCAAACTCCCCGCCGACCTGGTTAAGGATGGCCAGTGGGTTTCCGGTTCCCGTATCTTCAAGGAAGGCGAGTCGATGTATAACCTCTACATGGTTCAATATGCCGGCGTTGACAAGTCGACCGGCGAAGCCCTCTANAAGGCTTACTANACCGACGAATGGATGGCNTCNCACCCCGAAATCACTTCTAAGGAGTTCACCACTGCCAACTGGGACGATGCTTATTCGGGCAACCCCGCAAAGGGCATTGAAGTTTCGCGCAAGGCTACCGGAAATCTGATGCCTAAGGTTTACGGCGGTTTCGGAACCAACCTCTATTTCCGCGGAATCGACTTTTCAATGAGTTTTGCCTATCAGGCAGGCGGCCGCATTCTCGACTACACCTATCAGGACCTGATGCACTCCGCAGCAGCCGACAACCTCGGTCAGAACTGGCACGTTGACATGCTCAAGGCCTGGACCCCGGAGAATCCGAACACCGATGTGCCCCGCATCAACTCGGCCGATAACTACACCAACTC